>Ga0131853_10004735_pt1 | contig 24406 bp, 21 predicted proteins | sample TergutLab28metaG_FD_92764 | JGI IMG/M metagenome (GOLD analysis project Ga0131853, IMG submission 92764) | Labiotermes labralis P1 segment gut microbial communities from Petit-Saut dam, French Guiana - Lab288 P1 (version 2) (version 2) | ecosystem: Host-associated > Arthropoda: Insects >...
AGTGAAAAATTCGTAAGATCCATAGTCGAGTCCTATTCAATTTTAGATTTTGTTGTATTAATCTATGTCCTATTGGACATGATTATGCATGCAAAAAAGGCTACCCCACAATTTAGAAGCAATCTAGTCTGCTTACAATTATGAGGTAGCCCACCTTCACTACACTTTGATACAATATGCGAAACGCATCAAAGGTATAGTGAAAGTGCCTTTAAATTATTCCAATACGGGGATGACTAATACCTGACCGATGTAAATGTCATCTGGGTCTGATATATCATTTGCGTTAACTATTAAATCTATATAGCGCTGAGCGCTACTGCCAAAATGCAGCACAGCAATACGCGACAGGAATTGACCGCTTTCTACAGTGTGCAAAATTGGTGCCGCAGGTTGTGACGGAGTTGGCAGTGTGGCATCATCCTCATTACCGTTTGTACCGGCCTCATCTGTGGGCCTGCCAGTTGTACCTTCAGGGGGCGAATCGGGTGTATAGAGGTATTCATAACCCACACCATATCCCAATTCGTTTAATTGTGCGGTCATTGCGTCCAATGCCTCTGCTTGGCTTGCGTATCTTGATTGATAGCTCTCAAGTTCCAATTCTAACCATATTACTTGAAGGGCATATTCATTAGCATCTGTAGCTGACGCTTCAAGTCTGGCTACATCCAACCTTAAACTTCTATTATTACCGGCTATGATAACCATCAGTACCAAAAGGCCAAAAAGAACAATAAATAACATATAGCGAAGCGGATTAGGCCCTTCATGTGATACATCTGAATTACGGCGAGTTGCCACTGTGTTGCGTGTACGGTCACTTGCTTTGATATCGCGGGGTGCCATTACATGAGGCTCGCTGTAGCGCTTACGGAAATTATCGAAATCTTCCTCTGCCAATGGGCCCCAGTCTTCATCTGCTGGAGGTTTATCAATCACAACCGGATGGGAACGGCGCGGTCTTTCAACATTAACACGCACTGCGGGCTTGGGCACTGGGTTTTGCTCCCGGCGGCGCTGACGCTCCCTGCGGGCATCGGCTAAGCGAGTCATATATTCTTCTTCAGTGTTATGTTCTAGCACAGATGAAGAGTGGTACGCATCATCGGGCTCAGTCATTTCTGCATGAAGAGACCGTTTCGATGAACTGTTAAGACCATCTATACCTTCGCCAGCATCACCTGTTTCGGATTCTAAAAAGCGCTCTACGGCACTACGGGCCATTTCATTGCCAAACGCATGAGGTTCGGCATATTCATCAAAATAACTAGGTTCATGAGCGTTATCTTCCTGCACGCGCTCATCATCAAATTCATATTCATAATGCTCGTGTTCTCTCACTTGCTTTTCCCCCTAAGTATGCAACTGCTTTGTCATATTTCATACGTTATAATCGAAGCAGCTACCCAGATTTTAGCTTTAGTATGTTCAGCTTACAATATGCCGAAATTTCCGCTTTATTGTATTTCTTTTAATAAAATGTGTCAATGCGGTAACAAAAAAAAGACACTGCTTTTGGCAATGTCATTTTATGGCATGTACTACTTGTAATATCAACTTCCGTAATCTTGTAAAATCAGCGATAGAGCTTCTTCAGAGTATATTTTTATGCCTTCCGTTAACTGCTCAAGTTCTTCCGCGGATAGTGCGCCTACTGCTGTACCAGTTATTTCTTTTAGCCCGCCACCGTTTTCATCAGCATGGAAGATAGCGATATAACCACCTAAAACTGTTACCACATACAGATGAGATGCCGCTCGGCTATCAGCGGCAGCATTCTCAGGAGCCGGCACTGGGGTTTTAGCAGGCTGGTAATTACCTTCAGGAACAGTTGCCAAATGTGGAGTGCTTGGCTGGTATACTGCAGAAGTTTCGCCATAGACCAGTAATGGCTCTACCTGCCCCCAAAAGATAAATCCAAATACAAAACCCAAAAATACAGAGGTCAAGCAAGCTGCGGCACACACAATCACCGGAATTTTTTCCGCTATTAATACTTTTTTTATATTTTCACGCATTGTCAAAACTCCTTTCAAAATAGAGTATTGACCGTAAATTGGAAATTTATACTATGTTGGCGTCTCCCCAAACACGTTCGAGCTTGTAAAATTCACGACTGTCTTTGTCGAACAAATGCACGATTATAGTGCCAAAATCCAACAATACCCATTCTCCTGCGCGAATACCCTCTATATGGTTTATGGGGATTTCATGCTTTTTCATTACCTCTTCTGTTGTATCAGCTAAGGACTGCAGCTGGGGTGTACTTCCGCCTGTGGCAATTACGAAATAATCGGCAATTGTGGTTACATTGCTTAAATCCATTACCATAATGTCTTGGCCGAACTTTTTGTCTAGCGCGTCTCGCAGTTCTTGTACTGCCTGCCATTCATTGGTGTTTTTTAGCATCGTCATTCTCCTTTTAACTCTTTTAGTGCATCTTTGCTCCATGGGTGTATGGGCCTTCCGGCTTGTGTTTCTTTTTTCACAATGTGATTTATGCGTAGGATTAGAGCTTTGTCGATATTAATTAGGGCCAGTTGTCGCATTTCATTTGCCGGAGGCCGGTCCGGTCTGGTAGGTTCTATATAATCTGCTAACATAATAATTTTGTCTAGCATTGTCATGCCCTTGTGGCCAGTTGTGTGATAACGGATGGCTTGCAGCGTTTCTGAGTCATAGATATGGAAATCTCGCGTTGCTGACTCTGCACTTAGCAAGCAATGAGTTAAATCAATGTCGGCTTCAAGTACCGCGTCTAATTGTACACCCCACTGTTGGCATAATATACGCTTCTTGTCGGCGCTGTATTCTTTTGCGCAATCATGTAATAACGCGGCAGCACGGGCTTTATTTATGTCTTCGGCGTAATGAATTGCTAGTTTTTCAGCTTCGGCTACAACACCCATTGTGTGGGCGTAACGCTTTGGCGAGAGTCGTATGCGGAGTTCTTCTTCTGCGGTTTTAAAACAAAACCTGCCGGATGTGGGGGTTATGTCACACATGCCTATTTCCGGCATTTTTTTTGCATTGTAAAACCCGTGCTGTCTTACGTAATTTTCCACGGACCTTGGTATTAGTCCCTGTACGGATTGGTCTGTCTTGAAATATTTACGGATTTCTGTACTAGAGATATCATGCAGTGGGCTGTTCAGCCGTTTTATACGGGCGCTGTAGTTTGCGGCTAGGTATTCTGAAAACTCTGCCATGCTCTTCTCTGTTACTTCATCCTTCTCATATTCTGGACGCGGCACTACCACGAATTCACACAGTTTCAGCAACTCATTAGCATCTTTCCATGATAGGATTTTCATCAACGCATCATCACCAATAAGAAAACTGATTTTGGCATTAGGAGGGCAAACGGCGTATAGGGCGCGGGCTGTATCAATTGTATATGAAGGGCCTTGTCTATTGATTTCTATCCGTGATATATCAAAACTCGGATGCTCACAAACTGCAAGTGCAGTCATTTTATAGCGATGCTCTGCACATGTAATTTGCCTGTCGTGCTTATGCGGAGATTGACCGCCTGGTATAAACAGCACCCGTTGCGGCTTGAGTTGGCGGTTAGCGGCTTCAGCAATTGCCAAATGCCCCATGTGTATGGGGTCGAAAGTACCGCCTAGCACTATCATGCTGTGACAACGATTAAGGAAATCTCTATCATTATGATTACGCAACATTGGTTTCAGTCCCTTTCATGTGTATTATACATTAAAATTCTCACGATAATACTTATAAAGGATTGTATTTTGCATAGGGTCGCGCATAACTACATCCAATAGTTCTTCTAATTTTTCACCTATTGCCCTACCCTGCGGTATGCCTGCGGCGGCTAAGTCTTTACCGTTAATCGAAAGGTCTCGAAGAGTATAACACTCCTTACTTGCTTGAATATCTCGGGATTCATGTTTGATTAATTCTATTCTTTTTGCATCATTGGGATTAACAATGGATTGCAGTATCAATAAATTTTCAAAATATATCTGTGTTGCTTTCCTTGGGTCTTCGTTGTAATTGGCCTGCGGCATAAAGCGTAAGATTTTTTTTATTCCATATCGGTCGTGAGGAATGGTGGTGTTTAGCATGCTTACGTATAAACTCACTTCTTTGATGGTTTTATTGTCGAAACGTAAATCACGCATGATATTTTTGCATGTACTACCACTGAAAGCTAGGAAAATAGCAAGCCGTAAATCTGCCTGCATAGGGCATTCCGCCAGCAACCGGATAGTTGCCTGAAGGTTGCCGCCAAACACATGTCCAACCATAGCGTATTGCAATAAACCAGTGCTTTCTAGCAAACAAATAGCCTCCACATAATGGCTTGTGATAAGCTTTGTTAACTCATCACGGATGCGTTCGGCACTGATATTTGCCAAGCTAGACCGTCGTGCCATAATAGCCGATAAGGCTGTGTCATCCACCACAAATCCTAATTGCCCGGCAAATCGTAATGCTCTAAGCATTCTTAGTGCGTCTTCCTCAAATCTGCAATCCGCATTCCCTACGCAGCGGATTATTTTTCTCCCTATATCCCTTTGTCCATCGAAGGGGTCAACAAAGCCGTGTTTTGGGTTATAGGCAATAGCATTCATTGTGAAATCGCGCCTGCTCAAATCTTCTTCTATATTGGTTGTAAATGTTACGTTCTGCGGGCGACGGCTGTCTAGGTATGTGCCGTCTATGCGGTAGGTTGTGACTTCGTATCCTTGCCGGTTTATTAGTACCGTTATTGTACCGTGCTTGATGCCTGTATCAACAGTGCGTGAGAATACTTCGGCTACCTGCTTAGGCAGGGCTGATGTGGTTATATCCCAGTCTTTTGGTGTGGCACCCCTGATGCTATCTCGTACGCAACCGCCTACAACATAGGCTTCATGGCCGTTTGATACAAGGCTTTCCAGTATTTGAACAACATCTGGTGGTATTGAAATTGTCATGCTATCCTCCTGTATTACATAGTGCTTCTAGCCAAAATCAATAGAGTCCTACAACTGCTGCCATAACCATTATCGTATACCCTACTCGCGTATTTGACACGTGAGCGGTTTTTCAATATTATCATGGTAATTTTTGTAGCGGGGTGATATTATGTCTATTTTTACAGGGGCGGGTGTAGCAGTGTGTACGCCTTTTGGCAAAGCGGGGGAATTTAACCATGCGGCCTATGAGAAACTCATAGATTTCCAAGTTAAAGAAGGCACAGATGCCATAGTAGCTTGCGGCACCACAGGTGAGGCTACTACACTTTCAAAAGACGAACATATCGAGATTGTGCGCCATGCAGTAGCTTTTGCTCAAAAGTCAGGCGAGAAATACAGCAGAAAAGTGCCTGTAGTAGCCGGAGCCGGGGGCAATGATACTGCCAAGTGTATAGAAATGAGTAAAGCGCTTACTCAGGCCGGAGCCGATGCACTAATGTGTGTTACGCCCTATTATAACAAAACTTCCCAAAAGGGATTAGTTCAGCACTATGCGGCCATTGCGGCAGCTGTTGACCTTCCTATTATAGTGTACAATGTTCCCGGGCGTACAGCCTTAAATATACTACCCGCAACATTATACGAGATTTCTAAGATACCTAACATAGTAGCCATGAAAGAAGCCAGCGGCGATATAGTGCAAGTGGCAGAAATGATAGAACTTTGCGGTGATGCCATGACAATGTACTCTGGCAATGACAATCATGTTATACCAGTGCTTAGCTTAGGTGGCAAGGGAGTAATATCAACAACCGGTAATATTGCGCCAGCCGCCATACACAATATGGTTATGTCATACATTAACGGTGACTACGATACCGCGCTTAGCTTGCAATTGGGTATTTTACCGCTAGTACGTTGTTTGTTTGCCGATGTAAATCCGATGCCGGTAAAAGCCGCGTTAAACATGATGGGCTTTGATGCAGGTGAGTGTCGCCTGCCATTGACTACGATTGATGACAGCCTATATAAGAAACTTAAATGTGAAATGGTTAGGTACGGGTTACTGAACAGGTAGTTTAAAATCGACGAAAAAGACTGGCCTGTTCGGTTTGCATACATTGCCGAACAGGCCACAGAAGGTTGATAAGCATGATAAAAATCATAATCTGTGGTTGCTTGGGCCGTATGGGCAATGCTGTTTGCCGCTTAGCTGCTCAAAGTCCTGATGTTGAAATTGTAGCCGGGGTAGATATACTTTCGCATGGCGGCGGCCTGACATATCCAATATATTCCGATATATCCCAGTGTCAGCAAACCGCGGATGCTGTAATATGTTTTCTCCCACCGTCCTCAAGTACAGATATAGATGCTTTGTTGCAATACTGTGCAAGTAAGCAAACTCCAATGGTACTTTGCACCACAGGCTTGCCAGCAAGCACTTTAGATGTCATGAACAATGCATGTAAAAAAGTAGCAGTATTTCAATCTGCTAATTTATCTTTGGGTATTAATTTATTGGTCAATATGTTGGGCCGTGCGTCAAAATTATTATACGATGCAGGGTTCGATATAGAAATTATAGAAAAGCATCATAATCAAAAGCTAGACTCGCCAAGCGGCACCGCATATCTATTGGCTGACGCCGCAAACGAGGCCCTTGGCGGCAAAATGCTATATATATATGACCGTAGCCAAACCAGAAGCAAGCGCCCACGTAATGAAATAGGCCTGCATGCCCTAAGGGGCGGCAGCATCATAGGCGAACATAATATTATATTCGCAGGCCAAGACGAACTTATCGAATTAACCCACATAGCTCAGTCCCGAGACGCATTCGCGGCAGGCGCTATTAGCGCGGCTAAGTTTATCAAAGACAAGCCCCCGGGGCTTTACACTATGCAAGAATTAATAGATTCAATTAATTAGGAGGATTGTCATGAGTTATCTCAAAAAATCTATAATAACATCAATGCTGATAGCGTTATGTGTTGTACTACCGCAGGCCTTTCACGCAATACCCCGTGCGGGGTCAATTCTTATGCCAATGCATATCCCTGTACTACTGGCTGGGCTGATATGCGGGCCGTTGTTTGGTCTTGTGGCCGGTGTTTCGGGGCCGCTTTTATCGCACCTTTTCACAGGTATGCCTCCAGCCGGTGTTTTCCCGGTTATGATGATTGAACTTGGCACTTATGGCCTTGTTGCCGGAGCAATGACACAGGTAGTACATACTCGCCGCATCTCGGCAGATTTGTACATCAGCCTTGTGACGGCTATGATAGTGGGGCGGCTAATAGCAGGTTTCGCACAAGCCGTATATTTTTTCGATGGTGCCTACGCTATTGGCCTGTGGGTAACAAGCTATTTCGTTACATCACTTCCCGGCATCGTGATTCAGATTCTTTTCGTACCAAGCGTTGTAATTGCCTTAGAGCGTGAACGGGTTATACCGTTAAGATATCCGATTAATGCAAACGCATGACGGATTTAACTAGCTATTTAATACAGGAATCGGAGTTTCGCCAATCGATTATGCCGCAAGATGTGGTGAAGCTTTGCTTTCAAGCCGCTTTTGGTGCGGAACATGCGTTAGAAGACCTAACCCAAGCGCAAACATATTTCCTTGATGAATATAAAGCTACTCCACAGGATGAGAAGCCCCTTGCGGAGTATATAGCACCAACAGTTTGCCGTGTAAATTTGTCCGCATGGAAAAGGCTAAAGCTTAACCCTGATTGGCTTTGGAACTTATTCGCAAGTGCTGTACCAAGTGGTATAAAAAAAAACAATAAAGATTTTATAAATTATATAATCCAAGCTGACAAATTAAGTCGAATAGGCAAGTTTCACTTTACTTATGTCCAGTGGCAAGCATATCTGAATGATTACAAAAATATGGCAGTTGCTTCAATCAATGATAATAGAGTAAACTTAGATTTCGACAAAACCACAGAATATGATTTCTCACCAGTACGCCATAGTGCGGTGTACCGGGATAAAGAGAAGCCTGCATACCGTGTTCTTTCAGGTATAGCGGCAAAGGCGGTCCTCATTATTGAAGCGATGGCAGGCTTAGAAAACGGTATCATCGCAATTGATGGACGTGCGGCTTCCGGCAAGTCAACTATGGCCGCCTACTTATGCGACATAATCTCGGCAAAGATTATAGCTATGGATGATTTTTTCCTTCCATCCCAGCTAAGAACGACAGAGAGACTGGCCACCCCAGGCGGCAACATACATCACGAGCGCTTTATTCAGGAAGTTCTGCCATATCTAAAAAATAACAAGGAATTCCTATATCGCAGATTCGATTGTAATAAAATGGACTTCGACAGTGAACCAGTAAGAGTCCCACCTTCCTATTGGCATATTATTGAAGGGGTTTATAGTTTTCATCCGGAGTTAGGTAAATATATGGATATACGTGTATTTTTAGATATTAAACAAGTAGAGCAAGAATCCCGCATAAATACCCGCAACAATACGAAAGTCGCAGCGGATTATTTCTCAAAATGGATTCCTATGGAAGAGAAATATTTAAAAGAGTATGATATCCGGGAATCTGCCGATGTTATAATTGATGCTAATATACTTAGAAGATAGTTTTTTGCCTGAGAGAAAACCGTAAATTTATTTCAGTGTTGGCGTTTCTGAGATGAGTTAGCTTATTAGGAGGCATCCTTTCATGCGCTATCCTTATGAAGTTATCCAAGACATACGCGCACTCAACGATATCGTAGATGTTGTAGGCGAACATATGCAATTACGGCTACAGGGCGGGCGGCATTTCGGTTTATGTCCTTTTCATAACGAAAAATCCCCATCCTTTAGCGTAAGCGGTGATTTACAAGTATTTTACTGTTTTGGATGTCAAGCAAGCGGAAATGTCATCACTTTTGTTATGAAGCGTGAGAATCTTGATTTTCTTGATGCCATAAAATTGCTTGCAGACAGAGTACATTATACCCTACCCGATATAAAAACATCCCCAAGCGCAAAAATCCGTGCAGTTGAACGTGAACGTACCGCCGAGTTAAACAAGCAAACCGCCCGTTTCTACTACGAGCAATTGCAGCAAGACACCCCTGAGGCAGAACTGGCCCGTAACTATCTTGAAAGCAGAGGAGTACATATATCCCTGCAAAAACGCTTTGGCTTAGGCCTTGCACCCTCTGGGTGGGACAACCTCATGACGCATTTATCGGTACCCGGTCAGGAACTGGTTACGGCAGGACTAGCAGCTCAAAGTCAGAAGAATCAATCCCGTTATTATGACCGTTTCAGGCGGAGGCTAATGTTCCCAATTATAGAGTCTACCGGTCGCGTAGTAGGTTTTGGAGGGCGTGCTTTACCCGGCGGTGAGGATGGAGAAGCAAAGTATATCAATTCCCCTGATACACCATTATTCAATAAGAGCCGCCAATTATATGGCCTTAATTTGGCTAGAAAAACCCGCGCAAGTGAAATGATTATAGTTGAAGGTTATATGGATGTACTGGCCCTTCACCAAGCAGGCTTTGCCAACACTGTAGGTGTATTGGGTACAGCCCTAACCGGGGAGCATGTGCGGATGCTAAAACGTGCAAGCGTAAATACTGCAACCCTTCTGCTGGATAGCGACGAAGCCGGAACCCGAGCCGCGATAAAGGCAATACCTGAACTTCTAGCTGGTGGATTAAAAGTAAAAGTATTACAATTCTCCCCCGAGACAGGCGCGAAAGATCCAGACGAATACCTGCAATCACATGGCTCAGATCATTTCAGAAAACTAATCTCCACGGCAAAAAGTCATGTTGCATTTCAAGTGGAAATACTTAAAAAACGATACGCTTTAGATAATGAAAGCGAAACAAACCAACGTATTCGTTTCACAGAAGAAGCCGCAAGCTTGCTAATTGGCTTAGACAGTGCAATAGAAACAGACGGCTATGCCAAAGAAATAGCTGAAATTTCAGGGATTACCCCCACTGCAATACTGTCGGAGGTACAAAAACAACGGGCAAGAGCAATAAAATCAGAAGATGGGCAAACCCTGATTATGCCCACACGTACCCGCCCAAGAATCCGCACAGCTGCTGAAGAAAAGGGCTTGCGTGAGGCTCGCAAGGGGTTGATGAACCTATTATTAACCCATACCAAAGCGGCTAGCGCCTTAGCCAAAAGTAATTTCCTAAATCCTGAAGACATGGGCGATGAAACGTATTCTCAATTATTAATTTTAGCTTTCGAAAATGCGGAAAACATGCGGAATGTGCCTCCTGCGGATATTATTGCCCATTTTGAAATACTAGAAGACCAGCAAAAAGTAGCAGAGATTTTTACTGGCGAGTCCCCGTATGATTCAGATCTTGACATAGAGAAGGCTTTAAATGAAATGGCTTCCATTATAAAGCGTGCATGGTTTTCTGCCGAAATGGATACATTAATGCAAAAAAACGATTTAAATGCAGTAAATAACCTGTTTTTACGCAAAAGAAATCTGTCATCGCTGTATATAACCATGAGTGATGGTTAGAATAATAGCGACACGAGAGGAATGGTGTTCTTTGAAATCCTTTGAAGATCCTTTGTTGATGTTACGATTGCAAGAACTTATGGACATTGGCAAAAAGAAGAAAAATACCTTGGATCACAAAGAAGTTATGGATTTTCTCGGTGATATTGACCTTGATCCGGATCAGGCCGAAAAGGTCTATGAGTGGTTGGAGAGTCAGGGTATCGAGTTAATCACCGGCATGGAGCCGGAGGTAGAAAAGGAAAAAGAAATTGACCTTTCCGCCGTGGAAGGCGCCATAAATATCGATGACCATGTACGTATGTACCTAAAGGAAATTGGTAAAGTACCGCTTTTGACAGCAGAGGAAGAAATAGATTTGGCAAAGCGCATGGAAGCCGGCGAGGAAGAAGCAAGGCAGCGTCTTGCTGAGGCTAATTTGCGTCTGGTTGTAAGTATCGCGAAACGATATGTTGGCCGTGGAATGCTGTTTTTGGATTTGATCCAAGAGGGCAATCTGGGGCTTATTAAGGCTGTAGAAAAATTTGATTATACCAAGGGTTATAAATTTAGCACGTATGCTACATGGTGGATAAGGCAGGCAATAACAAGGGCTATCGCCGACCAAGCGCGTACAATTCGCATACCTGTGCATATGGTTGAGACAATAAACAAGCTGATACGTGTTTCACGTCAGCTTTTGCAGGAACTTGGCCGTGACCCCACACCTGATGAACTGGCCAAAGAAATGCAAATGCCTGTAGATAAGGTGCGCGAGATTCTTAAAATCGGGCAAGAGCCAGTTTCGCTTGAGACACCTATTGGCGAAGAAGAGGATAGCCATCTTGGAGACTTTATCCCTGATGATGATATCCCGGCACCTGCAGAGGCGGCAGCTTTTACACTCTTGAAAGAGCAGCTCATTGATGTACTGGACACATTAACCGACAGGGAAGAAAAAGTGCTGAGATTACGCTTTGGTTTGGATGATGGCCGCGCACGCACATTAGAAGAGGTGGGCAAGGAGTTTAACGTCACCCGTGAGCGGATTAGGCAGATAGAGGCCAAAGCACTGCGTAAATTGAGGCATCCAAGCCGGAGTAAAAAATTAAAGGATTATTTAGACTAATGATGCAATTATCGCCAAGGTTACAGGCTGTGCTGGATTTTTGCCGGTCTTTACATACGCCAGATTGCGGCGTTTTGGCTGATATTGGTACAGATCACGCTTATTTGTCTATTGCTGCTGTACAGCACAAGGTTGCAAGTGACGCAATTGCTTGTGATTTGTATTCCGGGCCACTAAGCATTGCTGCACAAAACATCCGGGATGCCGGGCTTCAGCACAAAATTGAAACGCGTTTGGGCGATGGACTTATGCCTCTTTTACCGGGTGAAGCTGATTGCATCGTTATTGCCGGAATGGGCGGTATGCGTATCTTGGGAATTTTATTTGTAGGATTAGATCAGGCAGAGGCGGCGAGACGGCTTATATTACAGCCGCAGCGTGATGCAATGACATTGCGTAAATTTTTGCATAGTAATGGTTTTGAGATTGAGGGTGAACGACTGGTTCGTGAAGTAGTAGGAGTCCGGGAACATTTTTATGTTGTGCTTGCGGCGCGATATGCCGAAGAGGTTGATACATGGAGTGAACGTGAGTATTTTTTAGGAAAATTTTTAATTGAAGAAGGCGGAGATGATTTTTTAGCATACATGGCAAGTGAACAGAAGAAGCTTGCTACATATATCTCATCAATCCGAGATGAAGCCGTGCTGGCAGATGCCAAAAATCGCCTTGAGTGGCTTTCTAATTCTGATTCCATTTAACCTATCTGCCTATTGCAGCATAGTTCGGAAAACGCTCGTTTCGCGTTTTTCGTAGCCGCTCTGACAGATAGGTTTTTTTGAAGTTAGTATTCATTCTAAATCATCAATAAGGAGATTAAAATGCCTGATGTGAAATTTTATTCCGGTGAGCATGTGCCGCTTGAGATGCATAAAGTGCGAATGGTGCAAAGAGTATATCTGCTGCCGATAGAGGAGCGGGCACGGCGCATAAGCACAGCGGGATATAATACATTCCTACTACAAAACAAGGATATATATTTAGATATGCTTACAGATAGCGGAGTTAACGCAATGAGCGAAAATCAATACGCGTCTATGCTGCAAGCCGACGACAGCTATGCCGGGTCGGAAACATATTACCGGCTGGAAAGTGTTCTCAATGATATGTTTGGTATGGAGCATTTCTTACCGGCGCATCAGGGCAGGGCATGTGAACATATTATTGCACGGCTGCTTGTAAGACCTGATTCTGTTGCCGTGATGAATTATCACTTTACTACGTCTAAAGCGCATATTTCGGCAATGGGTGGTGTGGTTGAGGAAATAATTATTGATGAAGGGTTGAAAATTAACAGCGGTTTTCCTTTTAAGGGCAACGCGGATATTATGAAACTGCGCGAGGCCATTAACCGCTTGGGTAAGGAAAAAATAAGCTTTGTGCGTATGGAAGCAGGTACTAATCTTATAGGCGGCCAGCCGGTTTCTATGGAAAATATGCGCGAAGTTTCGAAAATCTGCCGGGCTGCGGACATTCCGTTAGTGTATGATGCAAGTCTACTTTCCGATAATCTATATTTTATTAAGGTGCGTGAGCCGGAATTTAAAGATGTTAGCATAGTGGACATTACCCGGGAAATTGGAACACTCATGGATGTTATATACTTCTCGGCGCGTAAACTTGGCGCGGCTAGGGGCGGCGGCATTTTAACATCTGACCGGGGTATGTTTTTAAAAATGCGTGAGATGATACCATTATATGAAGGGTTTTTGACCTATGGTGGAATGTCTGTGCGTGAGATGGAAGCTATGTCTATTGGCCTTAAAGAGTCTTTGGATATGGATATTATAAACCAGACACCAATTTTTGTGGAAGTATTATGTAATGAACTGATAAAAAAAGGCATACCGGTTGTTACACCGCCCGGCGGCCTTGGCTGCCATGTGGATGCGAGACAGTTTTGCTCTCATATTTCACAGGAAGAATATCCTGCGGGTGCGCTTGCGGCGGCTGTTTATATGGCGGCCGGTGTGCGTGGTATGGAGCGTGGTACTTTAAGCGAACAACGTAATCCGGATGGCAGCGAAACCTTAGCTAATATGGAGTTGTTGAGATTAGCTTTTCCTAAACGTGTTTTTACACTTTCGCAGGTAAAATATGTTGCCGACAGGCTTGTGTGGCTTTATAGCCATCGTGAAATGATTGGAGGACTTGAGTTTGAAGATGAGCCAAATGTTTTGCGGTTTTTCTTTGGAAGGTTAAAGCCTATAGGAAACTGGCCTGATAAGCTGATGCAGCAGTTTAGAAATGATTTTGGGGATAGCTTGTAAACCCGATAAGGCAATAACTTGTTTCGCTTCCAAAGGTAATACAGTATTTTAAAATCGAATTTGCTTACACTATAATCGCAGGGTAAAATTCGTATTCGAGTTAAGAGACGTTTAATACGGCCTTAATTGGGATACGAACCTCCTGCGATTTTTTATTGCATCGCCACAATAGGCGAAATTATAGGGGGATATATAAATGAAAAACTGGAGAAGAATTCTTGTTACCGGTATGGTTGCAGGTATGATTGCAGTTACCGGTTGTTCGAGTAACGTACCCGAAACAAATCAGGGGAACAGAAATGGCCAACGCGTTGTTGATGCCGTTAACCGCAGAACAGACAGTAATGGACTAACGCGTGCACGTAATACAGGTGAACGCACAGTTCGCGGCTTTAACCGTGGGTTTAGAAGAGCCACCCGTACTGATGGCGTAAGGCGCTATGATGGTACTGCAAGAACTAGACAAAATAACCATGTTGCGCATCCCGGTTTAGGCCTTGATGGCAGCAACCATTACCGGCATCACGGTTTAAACACCGGTACTACACGTAACATTCCTAACCGCAGTAATACGTTTAACCGTGGCCATGTAGGTCATACCTTTGGATATGATAATTATCACCAAGGGACTTCATATGGCATTGACGGTGTGTATAATGACACATTAGTAGGACATGATTTAGGCAGGCGTACCGACACACGCGTAAGTAATATGACTACAAATAATTCTGCTACCTTAAACAACCGCGTTGTCAGAAGCACACCAGCAAGAACAAATACAACAACCAGAAATACCGCAGCAAAAAAAAACACAACAACCAATGTAACACGCAGCACCAATACCGTTAATAATACTACCGCAAAAGCAGTTCAGCCAACGCGTAAAGCCGCAAGCACTAAAGCGGTTGCGCCAACACGCAGTAATACCCGTAATACGAATGTAAGCCAGCACAACACCACTGTTAGACCTTCTACTACTTTAAGGCCAAGTACAACAATGGAACCTATTGTAGAAATTCGTGATAAAGTTGTACCTCCAATGCTGCACAATTCAAACAATGGTACGGTAAACCGTTCGGCTCCTTCAAGAGCTACCGCTAACAGGCAGCGTAGGCTGACTACAAGAACAGAAAGAGCGCGTTATGATAACAGAGTTACGCGTTCACATAACGCAGCTAATCCTGTAGCGCCAAATATGGATGCTAACCCTATTGCTAACCCAAGCGCAACTCGTGGCGTAACCCGCGGAAATACTACAACGCATAACCAAAACCGTGCATCAAGGCGTGCTGCTTCACGTAACGTAGGCACAAACGGTACGACACGCAGGCTTCATGGCACAAGCAGGCATATTGGTAATACCGCAACCGATTTAGGCCATACGGTTCCGGCTAACGCAATTGATAATAACGACTATGCTTTCTTTAAGCGCAATAAGACTGAAGAAACACCAGCTACACCTGCGCCGGTAAGCAGCCCTGAAACCCCGGCACCTAACCGCTTAAACCGTACAAGCCCGGCAAATACTGTACCGGCACCAGCACCTGCGGTTAGCCCGATACCTACAACCATGGGTAACGATTACTATAATAACTTCTATGACGATATGCATGATTTAAATGATACCAATAACTATGATGACGGCAATTATAATATCGATTTTGCTACACCTGATACCAATACCGATGACGTAAAATATACACCAGTTCGTAATGCCGCAACACCTAGGGCTATGAAATAACTTTAAACTAGAAAAGGGAAGGGCGCGATTTTCTGCCCTTCCCTTTTTATATAATTACTATGGTTTTATGTGATATTCCAGCTGATTACAGAAGGCTTAACTGGTACGTACCACTTGCTACAGTCTGGATGGCTAAGTCATTGCCTACTAGGGTTGTTGCTACAGCATTGCCGTTAGTATTTGTTACTTTGGCGTTAGTAATATCAGGGTAACGCACCTGACATTCCCCACCCACACGGGCAGTGATGGTCATAGTTGTCAGCCGTGCATTTTCCCATTTGCAGTTAATCACAAAATTACCCCGCGCTACCAGCCCGCTATAGCTTCCTTTTTCCCACGCGGGAGGCAATGCAGCCAATGGCTCTATGATATTACCATTGCTTTGCTATAACATTTCCGCTACGCCTGCAGTTCCGCCATAATTGCCATCGATTTGGAAAGGCGGGTGAGTGTCCCACAAGTTGTTAAGTGTGCCTGTTTTTAGTAACGTCTGGAGTAGTAGGTAGGCGCGTGCGCCATCTTGCACCCGTGCCCAGCACATGAAGCGATGGGCCATGGCCCAGCCTGTTGATTGGTCACCTCTCTCGTTAAGGGTGACTTTTGCGGCTTCTATCCATTCTGGTGTAGAACTGTTAATTGTCTGCCCTGGAGAAAGGGCCACCAGCTGAGAAATATGGCGGTGTTTAGGGTCGCCTATTTCGCCGTACATATTTTCTTCGCGGAATTCTTTTATTTGCCCGCTGCCACCTACAATTACTGGGTCTAGGTGGTTAATTTGTTCCTGTGCAACGGCCACGATTTCATCTTGTATACCCAACACATTGGCGGCGGCAATGAGGTCTTTATGGTTTTCATATACCATTTGCTGGTCAAATGCACAGCCTGTGGTTTGGTAATGCTTTTTAACCGTAGGGTCTTGGCGCTGTTCTGGCGATGAGGAAGGATGAACTAAAAACAGCCCATCTTTTTTGATTACCGTTTTGCTTAAAAAATTGGCCATGCCAGAAAGCGCGGGATAAACTGTTTCCCGCAGTATATTTGTGTCACGGGTGTAGTCATAATAGTCCCAAAACAACTTGGTCGTGAGCGCACCTGTGCCGGGGCCTGAATGGCTACCGGGGCCAGGCCAGCATATCCAATAAGGCCAGCCGCCTGTACCAACTGCCCATCCGTTTTGGCCCGTGCCAGCGTTGGCCATGGGGATTACGTAATCGGCATCGGGGTCATATTCGCGCATTTTAGTTAGGTAGTAATCCGCATTGCCCAGAGTTTGTTTACGGAAAGCTTTGTTCATGTCTGCATAGGATTCGAACATTTCTGCTAAGTTTGTTGTAAACGCGGGCCAGTAATTCATTTGAATATTAATATTGTGCCAGTACCCGGCGCTCCATGGGGAACTATCGTATTGGTTCCAAAGTCCTTGTAAGTTACCAGGCAATGCCCCTTTGCGAGAAGATGAAATGAGTAGATACCTCCCGAATTGGAAGTATAGCTCTTCTAAGTAAGGGTCATGCTGCCCTAGTTTGTAATTATCTAGCAATTGGTCGGTTGGAAGGTTTAGCTGCCCGCCAAGATCTATCTCTACGCGTTCAAAGTACTGCGAAAAATCATCTACATGTCGTTGACATAGTTGGTCATAGGGCATGGAGGCGGCATTGCGTAGGGTTTTGGTAACTCTCTCATGTGGGTGAGGGTTGCCTGTAAGCTTGTCCATATGTGGTTCTATATCCCATGTTTCCTCACGTATGGCGTAGTTAGTACCCAGTGCCATGAGGATGACAGCACTATTAGCCTCTGCCACATGTAATACACCGTCTTTTGCTGCTAATGTACCACCATCTGTAAGGACTTGGATTTGCCCCTCATATTTGACACAGTAATGCTCCATCTCGCCTGTTATGGTTATTTGGCTGCCTTGTGCCGTGACCTGCCCTGTCTTGCCCATGTTTTCGGCTTCACCAAAGGGCTTTAGGTATGGTGTTTCGGCACGCAAATGGAATGATATCATTTCATTTGCCGATGCTGTGAGCTTTACAGCCATGACGGCATCGGGGTAAGACGTGAAATATTCGCGGAAATAGGTCACACCTTGATAGTCGTACTGCACATGGGCGGTGGCGTTGTTAAGTACCAGATCGCGGGTATAGTTGGTTATTTCGTTTTCTGGGTGACCTATGTCAAGATATACTTCCGCGAAGTTGTTAACACCGTTTGGATAAGGGTTGGCTAGGCTGGCTTCTGTGACCTGTATGCGCTCTGAATCTGTGCGGCCGAAGATATTGATACCGAAGTAACCGCCTGCTAGAGGAAGTGACCAGTTTTCCCAATCCGGGTCTTTGGCTTTTGGTTCATTAGATTCGCGCCCGCGATTGGGGGCGGGGTGGTTGTACCATAGTTTGTAGAGTTTCATATTTATATGCTCCTGTTTTGTAGATTATTTTTATTTTATTTATAATGGGAAACTTTACATGTCATTGAAGCAATGGATGTCACTTATAAACTCGGCATTTAGATTTTTAAGTCTTTAGTGTACAATACGGCTATACATACTATAAGTCAAGATTGGAGGCTTTGGCTATGACACATACAGTTCCGCATATATTTATCGAACATAAATTCAAAACAAGGACGACTACAATGAAAATAATTATAATAGCGATTGTTGCCGCAATAGTGTTTTTAAGCGGCTGCGGGCAGCGCGTGGAATCAGTAGATACAGCGGCGGATAATAAACCTGCAAAGGATGAATATTTACTGGCAGCAATTGATGAACTGCGTGCGCAAATTGAAGCCGACAGCAATACAATAAATGAAATGCTCGCACAGCTTGAAGCGGACAGTGGCACAATAAGAGAACTTGAAAGACTAGCCGAGTACTATCAGTTTAAGGCAGCCATACTGGAAGACTCAATGCTCTCATGGCCTTTCCCCTATAGATTGGCAGTATGGCCACCCGAACGAATCCGTCTGAATTTAATTGAATACAGCACTAATCTCCCATGGTATGAGTTATTTGGAACCGGACCGGCCGAACAAGGAATCTTCCATCCGTGCGCCGTTTTTATTGGCTCGGGATATGTAACTGCCCGAGTCCAACGTGAATCTGACGGATCCGGTGAACAATGTTGGTGGCAACCTGATGTGATTTTGACCTTCAGCGTTATAGACGAATATCATTTGCACTGGGAGATAGTCGGCTATTTTTTCCCATGGGCAAGCAAACTAGGCGTTGTGCCGGAAAATTGGCAAAATCGCCGCCGCCATATATCCTATGCCGAGATCGTAACCGTGCAAATCCACAGCGCATCGATTGCTACAGGCTACTTTGAGGAAACCTATTATGTAGAAGAAATCTCTGGTGAAAAACTGTGGGAAGAAACAATCCGCCTTAAAAGGCTTCATACCGGCATAGAAATTTCGGATTTCTGGTACGAGGGGCGGCGGATTATAGTAGACATAAAACCTAACCAGTGGCCACGGCTTACTTTTGGCACACAAAGTTTCTGCCTTGGTGTGCGTGTTGTATTATTAACGTTTGCCAGTTTTCCTGACGTGGATGAAATAGAGGTTTTGTTTGGGGGGCTTAGACCCTCCGCACTCGACCATCATGGGTCATTTTATGGCTATTATAGAGTTGGCGTAGGATTCCCGGAGTCAAGTATATCTTATGCAACACCAATAGTGACTAGGGAGGATTAAAATGAATACACGATGGAACATAGTGCAGCATGATTTCACAGACGATGTTAAAGCAGATGTTAAATCCCTGTTTGAGCATCATGATAAAACAAGAACCTTCGAGCACACAAAGGCTGTTGCGGAAGTGAACATAAAAATTGCCGCGCAATATGATTTAGATAAAGATATTTGCGAAATATGCGGGTATTTACACGATATAAGTGCGGTAGTTTCGCCCAACGATATGCTTACCTATGACATGGCCTTATTTGTCGCGGACAAGCTGGCATGGGACCAAGAGGGCGAAGCACCATTTTATGAAGTCGTTTATGATGCACTGAAGCAGTCTTTAGAAAAGGCTTCACTCGCTTACATGGATTATATCGTAGAAAATAAAATGATACTGTTCCCGCATAAGTGGTTTGAAGAAAGTCGGGTATTTTTACGGGGAATCAATTAATCTATTTTATTGAAAAATTTTATATTATTATAAATTTCCGCCAACCTTTCTGCAGCTCGCGTGTCTATATAAACGAAGGCCTACAAAACAATCGCTAACGCGGAAGAAATGAGGAAACCATGACACACGAACAGGCGGAACAAATTGTCATGAATCTGACAAAGCCCGTATTCGGGTTTGCCAGAAGCCGCACGGAAAGCATCCAAGACGCGGAGGATATCGCGCAAGAAGTAGTATTAAAAATATACCGCGCTCTTTTAACCCGTGACGATATTGCCGAGCCTGAGAAATTCGCATGGACAATTGCGCACAACACCCTCGCAAACTATTACCGCAGCCGCGCCGGATATGGCAGCAGTGTGCCAATTCACGGGCTTGCGGAAGTGCTTCCAGCCGATGGTGATATAACGGCACGCATAGAGGAGAGCGAGACAGTCAAGCGTTTGCATAACGAAATTGCTTATCTATCCAAAACACGCAGGCAGATTGTTATCATGCACTACTTCGAAGGCAAACGGCAGAAGGATATTGCGGACGCGCTAAATTTACCGCTTGGTACTGTTAAATGGCATATTTCTAACGCAAAAACTGACTTGCAGAAAGGTATGGAGATTATGAGAACAACATCCGAACTTAAATTTAACCCTATCAAATTTAACATCATTGGCACCAACGGCTCTGCCGGAAACATGGGAGACAACGGCACATATTTGCGGTCTATCCTTGGGCAGAATATCCTATATCTTATTAGACAAGAAGCAATGCCTGTTAACGAAATAGCAGACGCATTGGGTGTATCACCGGTGTATGTAGAGGGCGAACTCGAATTTTTAGAAGAAAACGGTTTTGCACTAAAGCAAGGCAAAGGATATATAGCAAACGCTTTAATTGAAATACCAACTACAGAAAGCAACCGCTTGGTAAGTGACATGCACGAAAAAGCGGCGAATCTACTCGCCCCAGCGCTTTTTGACGCGCTTGCGGCCAATATTAAACTTGGTGAAGATGGTGTGATATGTCCGCGCAACGATATGAATTTCGCGCTATGGGCGATTATCCCATATATTACTGCATGGAGCGGCACACTTGACGAAGCGGTTTCATTTCAAGAGGTAGCTACCATCCGCCCCGACGGCGGCCATAATATCTGTTATTGCGCTGTCCATAACCCTGATGCCACTCCTATGAAGTACAGCGAAAGCCTAAGGGCAATAAGAGGTCCAAGTTGGAATGGCGGCGAGGATTTCAGGCTTTGGTTTATGGATACCATGTGGGGTGGTAACCGCGCAGGGAATTATCACCCCGACATAGCAAACCGGGATTTATCATCGTTGAAAGCATTTTTCGATACAACACTTTCTGATGACGAGATTATTTGGATGGCAGAGCGCGGGTATATCTCCCGTACTGCTGATGCCCAAGGTTGTACCTATGATAGGCTTGATATCGTGTGGTTAACCGGCGAGGCAAACAAGAGGTTAATTAACCTTGCTAATGATATCCGCGAAAAATACAAAACCGAACTTTCGGAATTAAAATCGGCACATAACAAAATATATCTAGAAAAAGCACCGGAACACTTGAAAAAAGCATGGACATTCTGCTTACAGCACACCTTTCACTCAGATTGTATTTTTATTATTCACATGATTAATAAGCTTCTTGAAAGCGGGAAGCTGCAGTTGCCTACGGAAGAGCAGCGCAAATCACTTTGTGCGGTTGTTGTCACAGTTTAAGCTACTATGTAACCTGCCTGACCAATATGCAAAGCCAACACATGAGCATTTCTTACTTATTTTCATAGGCAGTGGAAGGAGGCATGAATTAAATAATGAAATGTATTATTTATACACCTGATGAGGCTTTTGGCAAACTTGATTCTATTGATGGATCGGTTATTATCTCTGGGGTTTTGGAGGAGGCATCAAGTGCGGATAAGGCTTTCTTTTTAGAACTTTTTAATGTTAATGAGAATGAATTAACCGAGACCTTCAGCCGATATTTTCATTGGTTTAATATAATTCATGAGCTTTGCCATATAATTGCCATCAAGAATGGGGTAATATGCGATGATTTACTGGCCACCGAATGGATGGTAAACAGAATTGCATCTGCATTTTGGCGCTCTTTTGGAAATCATGATGTGTACAAAAAACAACTCTCCGCAGTAAAAAAAGCAAAAGATAACATGAAAAATCCTGTACCGGATGGCATAAGTTTTGAGGACTTTTATTCGAGATATAGTGAGATGCCAGATGAAACAATGTCTCTTTACGCTTACTTCCAATTTACATTAGTTGAGAGAGCCTTAATGCTTAATGAAAGCATCTACGATGTATTAGATGAGTATGGCCTTAATGTACTCCATAATGATATCCAAGAAACCTTATCACAGTGTAATCAGGATTCCGACCCTCAACAAATCGTTAATAGTGCATGTGAGGTTTTCCGTAAAATGGGATTAAATATTCCAAGTGTAGCCGTTATTTATTGTAACAACCCAAACGTACAATGTGCACCCAAATAAATAACAAAGAACATGAATTATTTGCGTAATTTTGTTCGCCTTGATGCTATGAAGAATTCAAAACATAAAAGCCCGGCAGATATAGGTGAAGCTCCATCTGCCGGGCTTTTAGTTTGCCTTTACCAGTACTTGTTTATATACGCAGCCGCCCGTGTGCTTTTAGAAACAGCAATTTTTCAATAGCCTTGTACGATTTCCACCAAGTTTCACTTATAGCAAACTCATTGGCATAAATGCTGCCGTTATACCATTCCCAAGGAATATTCCATACCTCATTTTGCGGCCTGATTTTAATCAGTTCGTCAAGCGCATCAGATACGGCCTGCTCGTTGCCGTTGTAAAAATAACGTGATGGCGTTGGAAGTACAGTTGCCATATCCTGATGGTTAGACCAGACATACTCGTGGATATTTTTTTGTATTATCGAACGCGTCTTGTCTTCTAAAAATTTTAAATCAAAGCGATTGTCAAGTTTAGCCGCTTTTAAATCTCCGTATAAGGCACAATAGCCAAGAAGCCCCATATCCCCATAATCACTGTCATTTTGAATCCTGTCAAACAGCATATCAGCATACTTTAATGCGATATTATATAACTCAGAATCAGCGTCCGCATAAAGAAGAATAAACCCTGATAAGCTAGCTGTAATACCAATGTTTTGATGTTTATTGTTTTCTTCATCGCTATATTGCCACCATACGGCATGAGGAACTAAGTCATTTGAGGGGATTGTTAAAAACCAACCATGTTCTCCTTGGTATCGGGTATTTTTAAGATAACATAGTACTCCCTGATAAATTGGATGATTCATGTCTGTAAAACCAATTTGCCTCAGAATGTTGATTGCATGACTTGTGGCATAGGGCGTCGATTCGGGGTTCCAATTATCAGGCTCTATAGCTTTACCAAAACCACCGTCATCATTTTGATATGTTACCAGCGCGGATAGCACAGCCTCTTTGCTTCCGTTTTCAAAATAAAATTGCCATAAAGCAAATTCGAGCGGTCTCGCGTTACGATATACCCACGACCGTATTTCTTGAAAATCCCTTTCCTCCAAGTATTTATTCATATAAATGATATTTCCTTTCGTGCTTTAATGTCAGGCTTTTATTTGATACGTAACACCTGCCTGCATATCAAATGTGATAGTTGAATCATTACCTGTGACTACAGGTAGTTCCATGCCGGTTGCCGTAACGGTTACATTTTTACATAAGAATTTTTCACAGCGCAAGATCATGGTTTTGGGACTATTGGGGCTGGCTTCTACTTTTATTTGGATGCTGTCCTTACCCCAAAAAATATCAACTGTATGCCCGCCTCGAGCCCTCAGCCCCTGTACTTCCCCCTCCGGCCATACATCCGGCAGGGCAGGTAAAATGTCTATATAACCAGCCTGGCTTTGCATCAGCATTTCACAAATCCCTGCCGTATAGCCCATGTTGGCGTCAATTTGAAACGCGGAGTATCGTGGGACCGGAAGCACATGCAGCCCGAAAAGGTTTTGCGCTATGTTGTGCTTTATCAAGTTTTGGATTAGTACATGAGCGTGATTGCCGTCGAAGACCCTTGCCCAAAAGTTAATTTTCCATCCCATGCTCCAGCCTGTTGCGCCATCACCACGGCGGGTTAGGGTTACTTTAGCGGCTTCCAGCAATTCAGGGGTTTGACGGTTTATCAGCGTCCCTGGATATAGGGCAGCCAATTGGGATATGTGGCGGTGCTGTTTTTCGTATTTGTCGTCATAATCGGTAGGTTGGTCCCGCCACTCCATAATCTGGCCGTAGGTGCCTATTTGTGTTGGGTTTAGCCGGTGCATTTTTTCCGATAATTCGATTTTGAGGCTGTAATCCTCTTCCAATCTTAGTTCATCTATGGCACAGATAGTGAAATCGAATAATTCCCATACCAGCTGCTGGTCATAGGCTGTTGCGTAGGTAACGGGGCCTTGCTCTGGTGACAGGCTTGGTACTGCTACCAGTTTGCCATTATCGTCCTTTAGCGCGCTTATCCAAAAGAGTGCCGCTTCTTTAATAATCGGATATATCTGGCGTGCCAATGTTTCACGGTCGCCAGAGAATTGGTAGTAATCCCATAGGTTTTGACATATGAACGCATTGCTTGCAGGTGACCAGCCCCAAATCAGCCCCCACCCCGGCGCGGTAAG
>Ga0131853_10004737_pt1 | contig 24400 bp, 14 predicted proteins | sample TergutLab28metaG_FD_92764 | JGI IMG/M metagenome (GOLD analysis project Ga0131853, IMG submission 92764) | Labiotermes labralis P1 segment gut microbial communities from Petit-Saut dam, French Guiana - Lab288 P1 (version 2) (version 2) | ecosystem: Host-associated > Arthropoda: Insects >...
CCTTGTCATCGTTCAAGTTCTCCAAAGCTGCAAACCTGTTTGTAATCTTAATCTGATACTGTTCCCTAACCTCTGGCTCATTTAGCTTCCTCAAGTTAAATCTTTGCCTATCAAACCTCTGTGCGGCCTGTTTACCCACTGCTAATCTTTCACTAACCTTAGCAATCACCAGATATTGATCTGTATCAAATAATAATAATAATAATAATTATTATTATTATTATTTACTGCAGTTGGGTTGTTACCGGTGGCAGTGGTTATTTTACATGTATACAAAATATGAAATTGGTTACTACTAAATTTAAGTCGGGAGGGTTACATGAGAAGCATGTAGTGGCGACTTGGAATCTTGGGAACCATCTCAGCATTTGCTTTTAGGCACAGGGAAACCAAGAAAAATCTGTGTCGAGGTGGCCGGTCGCAGGACCTTCCGAATACTGACTATTAGCCAGCAGTCCGGCATCGAAAGTAAAAAACGGCAATGCACACACAGTACAACAAACACACATTAGATGACACACAAGACAACTACAACAATACACGCGGCCAACCAACAACAGTTACACACACATATATTCCGACTAATCCTACATTACACGCGAAAACGGGTGAAAAAACAACGCTCGCCTAACGCGCCACATTGTCCTGCAACTGCCGTGCCTACAGGACGATGTGGGATCGGTATTTACCTCAAAACAGGCCAAGCACGACCTCCACCGCCCAGCGGTCACTATTTTCTTTCTTTCTTCTCGGTCTTACATCTTCTACCTACTCAATGCAGGTGTCGACAGAGTTATTGTTTCACCTGATAACGCTCAATGACACACATACACACGCACTCGGTAGGACTCCTCTGGACGTGTGATCGGCCCGTCGCAGAGACCTCTACATGGTAAGACACAACATTCACTAGACAGCCATGCCCCCGGCGGGATTCAAACCCGCATTCCCAGCCAGCGAGCGGCAGCAGACACACGCCTTAGGTCGCGCGGCCGCCGGGATCAGGAACTGTTGTAGCCTTGCTAGAACAGAATAGTATAAACGACAGCCAAACCACTCCTTTGTTTCTGCACTCAGACCTGTGGTAGGCGAAGTTGGTCTGGGTCGTGCCACAGCGACAACACATCGGTTAATTTGGCCAATGACATTCTAGACAATTCGTCGTCGATGAACCTCAGAATCAACTGCAACTAAGCAGTCCCTCGGTCGTGAAGAACTTACTTACTTACTTACTCCATGGTGCAGAGTCCTTCTTGAGAAGCTAACTGGTTTGCAGCTAGTCAAGAAATTCCCCGCATTTCACGGAACCCGAAGGTTCATTACCGGCCTCACAAGCGTCCGCCACCTGTCTCTATCCTGGGCCAGCCCAATCCAGTCCACATACCCACATCCTGGAGATCCATCCTAATATTATCCACCCATCTACGCCTAGGTCTCCCCAGTGGTCTCTTTCCCTCCGGTTTCCCCAGCAAGACCCTATACACCCCCCTCTCCTCACCCACACGCGCCCATGCCCAGCCCTTCTCATTCTTCTCGATTTCATCACCCGCACAATATTGGCTGAGGAGTACAAATCATTTAGCTCCTCGTTATGCAATCTCCTCCATTCCCCCGTTACCTCGTCCCTTCTTGGTCCAAATATTCTATGGGGATCTTTCATTTGGTTACTAACAGATCTTGTTGTGCTGAATTCTATTTGATAAATGAGGTACCACAAAACATTATGTGTCGTAAATGGAGCATGCTGAAATGATACTGACAACGGAAAACCAAAGTACTCGGAGAAAAATCTGTCCCAGTGCCGCTCTGTCCACCACAAATCTCACACAATCACCTCGTATCGAACCCGGGACTCCTAGCTGAGAGGGAGACTAATCGCCTGAAGCCATGGGCACGGCCTCTTGACGACCGCATTGAATGTACATCACACTCAGTTCCTCCCTCACAAAGAACGGTGTGTGCTTCTATCATAACGACCGACAGGTGAATGTTGTGTACGCAAACAACAGCTGTTCATCGAACGGATCATACGAAGCACACACACACTGTCTGGTCGAAAGGCAGAATTTTTAGTGTTAACCCCGAAGGTACATAGATTGGTTACCACTGCGCTTTAGAGGGTTCCAGGGTTAAGCGGTATTACGTCGTCCCTTTTCTCGTTAGATCGGAATAAAACAAGCTAATGTTTTCGGTAAGAGCAAAAGGGGGGGCAGGGAGCAAGCAGCGTGCAATATCTGTTATCAATTACAGGCATGTCTTCCATGAGTAACCGTTTCTTATTCACGCGAGTCGTGTTTCAGCTCACCCCTCTAGGCCCGAGAATGGTGACGTAACCGATATCGGGAAAAAAAAACACGACGCAGGCGTAATACACGAAGTTCTGTGAAGAACTTAAAACGTGTACGTTTATTGTGTAGGGACTGGCTAGGAACTACAGCTGAACAGCACAATCGAGTCACTTTTGTGAACATGGTTTACGCACACGACATTATTTTACGTGACAACTCCCAGCCCGCTCCTCACTGAACAGATGTGCGTGACGGAACGCAACGTAACGTTCGCCGCTATTCCATTCTGTCGTCGGCTGGGGTCCATGTGTTTGAGTTAAATGTAACGCAGTTAATATTATGCTCTTTGTCCCCATATCTAACGAAGCTTTTCGAATCATTTTCCTTCACCTTGCTGATGTGAGTCACACACAAACACGCTGTTCACTGCACGTGGAAGTTCTGCTGCACTTTACTGGTTAAGCGTCACGTCGGTAATTACCGACAGTTGTCAGATAAAAAGACGCCCGTCCGTTAAAGTGACCTTACGCGACGTTAAAAGTTTCAGCAATAACCCCCAAGTTACATATTATCGCCACGGTTGCAAGTGGTGACACATATATGTCTCGTGGAAAAATACTGCACGTGTCCATCTGAAATGCGTAGCTATTTCTTCACTTCTGCCCTTACACAGAACCGCAAGTAAAAACTTCGCAAAACAACCACAGCGTTTTCACATTCAAAAAGGAAATTACCTCTCCCAAACAAAAGGTGTATATTTTTCACGGTCTTTATGAAAGCCAAATTCCAGAGGCAAATATCGCCACCACCCCAGAAGTTAGCGCAGCCTCCACACAGATGCTGCTGTTAGAGACAAAATAAATACACAGGCGAATGGCCTCCAGTTGTATAAAATTCATACCAAGTTTCACCAAATTACTTCAAACATTCCCTGCCGCGAAGAAAATACCACCGCCAAAATGCTTTTTTTTTTTTAAAGTCTGCCGCAACACAATTATCTTTCAACATTCCGGCTTCTGGTTGTCTGGATAATGGTGAAAATCCAATTTATGTTTTAAGAGGGACACCCAATGGGGAAGCGAAGATGATGGGCAGCAGACGGCACCTACAGCTTGGTGTTTGGCCCCGCTATTCCCTGCTGTTTCCGAAACGAGCGAATGTAGCCTTACAGAACAATACGCACATTATCTGGCTGGTGTTAACCCCATGAACTTCTGAACAGAAGACCAGCCTGTGGTTTTTTTTTTTAAAGTTTCGTTGTAAGTTTTTAAAAATTATCTAAGGCTCTAGGGACGTTGAATAACCACTACAGCTAACTGGACTACAAACCCAAGCACAGGCGTAACTTTATTAATAACATCGGGGACAGGGGGATCGACCATGGGTATTACGAAGGAATTACGTTTTATAAAGCGGGAAGATTGGTTTCAACCGGTACTCAATGTACATACACCCCTTTCCTCCCCCCGACTCACAATTCTTTTATTTGCCGCTCTTCAACTCAGGAGCTATAAAGACTCTTCTTAGGTAGATAAAATATTGGAGGGGCATTCCACCCTTTCCCCCCTCCAATTACGCTTATGAACCCAAGTACAACTTAATCGGTCACTTGGAATGATCAGAAATCTGACGCGCTTTCCCAACAAAGTAACTTCTAATAACTACAACAATAATAATAACAATAATCACCAGACGATGAGTACTGTACACAACGGGAACAAGCACTGGGTTGGCCAAACCTGCTTCATATAGCTCCAAAAATGTTTCTACGGTATCACAACGATTACACAGCCTCAAATTGCACTTCAGCGAACGGAAAACAGAATTCTTATCGCCATGCCACTACACGAGCCAACATGCATCCGTTTCGCAATCTTATGCTGTACCTTTCCACCAAGGTCACGTTCACAGCTGTATTTACATTGAATTTCACACAATGGAGTGCTCAGTTTCTGAATACGTTCTTCAGTTCCGAATTAATGAAGTCAGGGTGCCCTTTTACCTGTATACACATCTACTGATGATATACTACAAATATCACAGTGCTACTGTTGTCCGAGCTACAAAAAATGAACATATGATATAAACGTCTTCCTTAACGCTTATTTGCAAATGCACACCCACAAATGTTTCAAATAAAAGTGACGTTTGTGTCACAACTGTTTATAATGCTACAGATTTTGATCCAGATTTGGATAGAAAGAAGTTACGGAGTTGTGGAAACAAAAGTGGAAATGTAAATCACTAATCTTAAGTTGAGGCATCCCATCCCAGTCGTGCATGCAACAATAAGTTAAGGATAATGTAGGTCGAACACAACTAGTTTATTATCAGGGTGCTAATGAAACAACATGTTTCAGCCTACTTGGAGGCCATCATTATTTGTCTCTTAGAGCCAACATTGTAAACCTAATGATGGCATCCGAGTAGGCTGAAAAATGTTGTTTCATTAACACCCTCATAATAAACTAGTTGTGTTCGACCTACATTAACCTTAACTTACGTAAACCACTAGGCTACATTTTGCAGTTTGGAAAATTAAAGAATACCGACAGCATGTCCTCAACTTGTATTTAGTTTCTGATGAAGTCTAGACATTATTCAACTGATCAAGAAAGTCACTGCTTCATCACCGTCGGCAATTGGCCACTCCTAATCTGTTGCAACACAAGCCATGCCCAAAAATTTTAATATCCTCCTCCTATCTATGCCTTGGTCTCCCAATTAACTACTTCCCTTTTGGTTTCCCAAACATAACTTTGTATTCTTTTCCTAACATCTTAGCTTAATTACTAAAACACAGACTGTGAAGCTATTCTTTGTATTTTCTCCATTCTCCATCACTTCATCTTGGCCTGGTCTAAATAAGCTCCTGGGCACATTTCTTTCAAACATTCTCCCTCCAATATGTGACTAAGTCACACACAAATGTGAAAATTTGTGGTCCAATGTATGCCACATACAGCTGGAAAACGTGGGTTGGAGATTGTCAACCGTCAGCAGGAAGCATGCTTAATTGTGTGTAATCTTACTTTTGTGCGCTAACAGTGCTTACTCATGCACACTGAAGTACACTGCCTCACATGTGATGAATTAAGAATAATGACTAAATACCAGCCACAGCCAATATTAAGGTACCTTAAAATTTTTCCTCAAAGAAATAAGAATATGTCATGGAAAAGGCTCAATCACAACATGATCTTTGAACCCAATATAAAACACGAAACTTGACATAAGGCAGAAGCAATGACCAAACATCTGCGATGTTTCACTTCTGAAGTAATGGACATTCACTATTTGCAACACTTACAAAAATAGGGGGAAAAATGTTGAATGAAATGAAACAAAATTTTCAGCTGTTTTATCCTGAATCATCATTACACTTGGATGTTTATAACATTATTATATGAAATACATTATTATACTGATCTCCAGCTTCATGATGACTCTTACCACCTAATGCCCCAAGTTGATGTATTAGTCAAGTTTTCTTGGACTTCATGGTCTCACAAAGCCAGTCCAATTTAATTGTAAATGCAGCCCCAAAGCTTACTTCATACTTCACAACAAGAAATGGGGAAATTCTAGTCACACCAAAGATGTTATTCATAAACCACCAAAGCTGACATGTAAGCAGCACACATACTGCATAAATAAAAATTAGTGTAATAAAATTAATGCAAGTCTACTGAAATTTTATCCAACCTAAAACAAGCAATTTCAAAAGTATGCAATCAAATTTCACATAAAATATGTACACTAAAGAAGGGAAAAACATTCACAATTTGTTTCTTCATAATACAACACCTGACTTGCAAACCACATTCTACATGTCCTGAAGACATGTAACATTTTATACCTCAACTGACACAGTACTCAACTAGTGTCACTGAAGCAGTTCATCATAATGCAATTAAAATAAAATAAAAAAAAGCATAACCACAACTCATTCCTTGCTAGGTATCTCACTACAATACAAACACAAATGTCGCATCTTGAAACAGTCTAGAAACCGATTATAACCAGTGTGATTATGTGTGTGTGTGTGTGTGTGTGTATATATATATATACCGTGAGCAGTATGATATGTAAGTAGTAATTGTGTTTAATGATGAATTGATATATATATATATATATATATACACACACACACACAAACATAGATAATTTTATTACATGGTAGAGGTACCTCAATTCATCATTAAACAAAATTACTACTTACTTATCATACTGCTCACGGTTTTCCGTACGGAAAACTGTGAGCAGTATTCTCAAAATGTGCACAATGTCCGTCAAATCACGGTATAAGCAAGTAAAACTATACAATTCTACACGAAAATAAACTGAAAAAAGTATGCTTTCTAAGACTTTTAGTCAGTTTACTTTTTTAGGCGTACCAGTATTTCAAAGCAACAAATGATGGAATAACACTGTAAAAAAACCCTGTATAAATGATTGAAAGATTTCAAAATACTCTGACACATAAACAAGAACGGCAATAACATAACACTATTTACAATATTGGATATTAAGTACCGAATAGCAAGTAATTAGTGAACTTACGGCAGTAGTTACATGACCATGCTCTCAGTTACGATTACGATGAGAATTAGAGGAAATAATTCCGGACGACAAAAATATACAATTTCGGGGTGCTTTACTCAAAGGGTGACCTTCAAGCCCTTGACCACGCCAAGACATCAACCTTAACGATTGATTAGGCTTACGCATCAGCAGCCATTTTCGTCTGCGAACCACATTTGTTTACAAATATCCCACCTCAAACTGCCAGTGTGCGGCTTGTAGCAATTGTTTCGCCTGCTCTCTTGCACAACCTGCAGCTAATACGAATTGATTGATCATCACTTGCTCTCTCAGCGAGTCCATCTTCTGCAGACACTATTAAAAATTACACACCGGATCACAACACCACACACGACTTGTTTTCAAAACTACTCATCCCTCAAGACATGAATGACGTCAGATTGTTGCCTCTGATTGGTTCACACGATTGCAGCTCTTCACAGCAGAACACGTCCCCCCACTTAAGACCTTGTTATTGCTATTCCACTCAACTACGTTACCCCCGAAAAATTCCCGGAAATTGGGTCATACATGCTAAACGTAAATAAACAATGTTGCCAAATGTAAAATAAAATGCTGACGTGACACAAATTACACTACAAACTTGTTGGACACAACTACGATCACGTATTAAATTATCACGCTTGTTGAGCAACTGTGATTTCAATCACATACGGTAAACCTTGTTAAAAAGAGTACCAGTTGTTCGCAGGCATAACATCTCATAGGTAATATTCAATAGTCACAATCCTCTCCATGGCCCGAGGGCCAATGTAAATTAATGGAAAATATTCCCCCAGTCCATGTTATTAAATAATAATTACATATGAAAAAACACGTGCCTGTTATCAAGTTTTTCGGCGTTTGTAGTGACCTGCGAGGAGCATGAGACTTAGCATCAAATTTCCTGTCCAACAACAAATCGTTTATTAGACCTTATTTCATCATTTACTTCCTAAATTCCATTCACATGGGGCAAAGCATTCTTTCCGTGACCAACTGAATGGCCCACCACCACGGGAACAAGGCAGACAAAATGTGCATGAACATTGCGTCAGAACGGAAATGGTTTAAAAACAACCAGCATATCGGCCAGTAATGATCATGTACACCTTCAGTGGCTCACACATTTGGATCAGACACTGCCTACACAAAAAATTTCCTATTTTCTTCTCCAAACCCATCAATGTAATGACGAACGTTTCAATGCAAATTACGCCAGGTATGTCACTACAAGTGTGTGACCAAAAATCACGGCCATAAAACAAATATAGGGACTAGCAGTCATTCAGATTCCACGAAAATTATGCCCCAGTCCCTACTGATACACAGGCACCACAAGAAAACCTACATACCACTGGCCTCCTAATATCCCACTACAAATAGTGTGGGGTATATTTCTCTTCAGTGCTACCCTACATCTGAATAAGCAATCTGACAGTTCCCACATTTCACCCTTATCCTTCTACTACAAGTACTATTAGGATAAACAAGGGCATGCCAGGATACAAACCTTGGTACCATGGTGGAACAAACGCTTGAATGTCCATGGCGACTACATGCAAAGGTCTCCTGTGTACACACCATCTGATACCCATATGTCTGTAAATATCCAACCCAAAAGAAATACTCAGCATAATTTTCTAAAAGTAAATTGTACATTTCTTGTTCAATGAGCAAGCCAATCTCACATTCCTTGTTCACTAAGCAAGCCATTCTCATCACCTACAGACATTCAAGAGCCATTACCCATATGGGCAAACCCAGAGAAATGGTTAATAATGGTTTAACAAACTGATATACAAGACATTTTATTGCAAAAACACTCCATATGAAAAATAAATGTCTGACATCAATGGAAATGACTATGTTTGTTCTACATTCATCAGTATAAAAAATACAGTTTAATTCAAAGGAATGTACTAAACATATTATACTCTGGAACTTTAGTAAAGCAACAGGGCTCGCATAAATTGATATGAGACACAAAGGGCCTGTCAATTAAGGCCTAGGTGCACCAGGACCGTAAGGTCTTGAACCCAATCACAAATCAATCAAACATATTTTTACATTCTGCCAAACTTCACATATTAAATGTAGTGTAGTAAAACATAACCAAAACAATGCTGGAGGGAAGAAAAATATATGGAAGGAGGAAAAGATTAACAGGTTTGATACAACAAGATACACTATCTGAATATGTGGCAATGAGTTAATCACATATAGAAAATATATATTAGCTTAGTAAATAAAATGGCTACAAACTGGCAACAATCCCAAGAAGACACACCGGAAAGTTTTGTTTGCGTTTAATATGGTTTTACAACCCATCCAAGTGGGAATAAGCAGCCAGTGCATAGACCTGATCACTAATGCTATAGCTCATAGGCAACGATAGTGAATCCAATGCCCAGGCCCACTCAACCTGTAGTTCGCATGGAAAACGTAGCCCACAGAGACAATTCAAATGACAAAGTCTTTCAACCCTTTCCCTGGCAAAGCCTAGACAAATCGCCGAAGCAATTCTGAAATCTTATGAGCTGTTTTTTATGACATATATTGTATTCTTAATTTGTTGTAAAAATGTAATAGAACAGGCACATGCTAATTTTAAACTTATGCAACCCACTGTGTTTGAATGCAAATAAGATGGTCTATCTGTTTACTTCTTACTGACACATGAACCTAGGTTCAATATTGCACCATGATATAAACTTTTGCAACCATTATCAGTATATTTTTAATGTCCATGCAATGTAAAGAAGACTGAAGAGTTTACCAGTTTCTACGATTTTTCATATGTATAGCTGAGGTCTCTGTTCTTTTGGATTGTGGTGTGGTAATGCTTGATAACTGGTGTCCAACTTTTTGAGACAGTGTAGTGGTCTTATCTTCACAGTTGGACATTTTGGCCCTTGAAGATGAGACCACTACAATATCTTGAATCTTGTGTACGTATTACTCAGCAATGCAGTGCTACACTACAGCAGAATGGAATCTTTGAGACCAGTTTCTCATGTTTGTATGTAAACTGCACAGGATTGATCAACAGTGAAGACTGTGACCTCATTCTATCCAAAAGCCTTTAACCAAAACAGAGTGGTATGGCAGACATACAATCCACACACAAAGGAAAAAATAAAACATTCATGAAGGACTGAAATGTATTACAGAATTAACCCTTCGATGAACATGGGCATTCCTTTAGGCCTGTTTCATTTTTTCAGACATCCACTATACACCGACCTATTTAGGTATTCACAGAATGAAAATGTGTATACTTTGGATAGTTCATCTATAAAAAAAAAGAGAACATACTGGACCAAGACAGTCATAACGGTGATGTGAAAATCTTGCCATTGTTAATTGCTTGTAAGGGATGGTGATTTTCACTGTTTCTTGTGTTGAGGGCCCAATATGAAGCTTATCAAAATATGTAAATTAACATATCAGGGTGAATGAAAGAAACCTTACTAATCACAGCTTTAATGAAAATATGAAAAACATTACACAAAACTGTTTAGTGAAGGGACTGATCTATAGAGACGTTATCTTCATATAAATGAACGTGTAATTTCTGAAAAAATGAACAATTCACCATCCACTAAATTCAGTTCCCTCATCATCTGAAACATTAAAACTGATGCTTTCACATTCTTCCATTTTATATTGCTCTTTGTCACATACATTGGTTGTCCATTCAGGTACTTGAATTCCTTTGTTCTGAGTTGCAGTCATGGGTTCAATGGCACTATCCCAAATAATAGTGCGCGACTCTTTCACTCCATCACATACGCTGTATAGCTGAGCATTGGGCAAGTTATTGACAGAATCAACATGTACCCACCACCCATGCCAGTCTTCCTCAGATTCAGAGAAGTCACCATGTCCTTCTCCGAGGTATCTTACATTTCCCCACGAGTCAAGCTTAGTATCTCCCCAGGTACTGTCAAAATTTTGTTTGTCACGCATTCCATCTTTGTGAAATCTCTCACTTCCTTGGGTACGCTCTTTTACACCATGACATTTGCCTGAAGACTTCTGGAAATAAGAATACTTCCTAGCCTCACATCTGTGGTGCATCTTTGTCACAGATCTTGCTCCTGATCTTCGGTGTTCCTTCTTTTGTGACAAAAATTTAATTGAAGCTTCTGGTGACAGTCTTTCTAATTTCACTACACACTCAGGTATCGGACCAAACTGTTTCTTTACTCTGATTACATTAGGTGAACTCTTCCATTCAAGGTTAATGTGTCTGTTCCGTTTCAAGGAAGCACAATCTTTTGAGAACACACTTCCATCATACTTTACTGACCTTAAATGTTTGTTATTTTCTACATCCATCTCGGGAACCTTGACGTCAGTCCCACTTGCAGTGTAGCATTCCCCTTTCCCCTTATGTAAACCTGCCAATTTTAATGGAGACTCTGTACAAATTTCACCTACAGAAAGATCAAATCCCTGTTCACAGTTCTCATTCCCAAGTTGTCTTAGTTCAGAAATATGATGCTCAGTCTGGTATAAACATGACTGTTCAAACGACTGCTTTGATTTCTTTAAATATGACTGCACTTCATGATTACATTCCACATCTGTATGTGAAACCACACGTGTCGGACATTCCTTCCAAATCAGCATCATTAGCATTTAGGGATGTATCTTGTACATGAGATGATCTTTCTAACTGAACATTATCTGCAGTTTTTCCACTTATACATTCACTACATGCAACATCATTTTCACAGTGATATAAGTCTTCACTATCAACAACCATTCCTTGTGACTACCAACACCTGGCTCCACCAAGCAACAATCACCAACAAGTGAAGTGGTATACGATGCCACAGTGTCAACAACCTACCAAAAAAACAAAACATTCAATGTAAGTGTTGCTGCTGCAGTTTTCCTTATCCAGATGAGAAATACAGAATATAAAAGGATTTGATTCAACAATATCACTCCTTTGCAACAAAAGTGTCACAACACAAAATTTGGCATTTTTGAATTACTGGTATAGGAATAAACTTTGCAGATGCACTTTTAACAGGTATAGCGTCATAACGCAGTTTGCAAAACTCGCTGCTGGAGAGCGGTTGTGTCATCATCGCACTCTTAGAAAATTATACCACTTCAAAACATTTAAACATTTCTCTTGAAAAATCACAAATTTTGAGTTGTGACACTGTTGTTGCAAATAAGTGGTCCGTACTCTGCACTAAACATGTCACTGACAAGGATATTCATCAAACCTGTACAACTAATGATATTCATGTAGTTTTACTGAACCTATCTGTCCTGAAACACCAGTATAGAATTACCACTCTACGTTGCATAATATCCCAAAAAAGCACAGACCTCAACTTTTGAGATGTTATGACTGTGATCAGTTGCAAACTAAAGAATGAAATGAATGCATAACAAACATAACACTGTTTTGGTAAACACTCTTGCAGTTTCAAAACTTCCTAACAATGATGCACAATGTGCAAACACATCCGATCCTGACTGGTACCAACATATTTAGTCTATAAAAATATGCAATACATGCCACAGTATAAGGTCAAAAGTAAACAGTAGATGTGGTGGTGTTATGGTTTAGCAAAATGAGTTCCTTTTGCAGTCTCTTTTTACAGTGCAAGTTGGTCATTCAGAACAGATACCGACTTACTGGGGAGACATGTATCATGGAAAAGGATTCAGATAACAACGGTGATAATGTGCATCACAGGGGTAAGAAAACACAAGGGAATGAGTGGTGGTGTAGGAATGCTAAACAGCCATCTAAAATATATACAGCTAATGTTGCAAACACACCTAAAAAACCTGTTCTTCATAAAACACTTAACGTTATCCTTCTTTCTACCACTACTCTTTCCTTCATTCTTTGATAAATATGCCACTATTGCAGTGCGACCACAAAGAAAAATTAGAGTTCATGTGGTCTTCACTCACTTTGGATGCTGTATGACACAGGCAAGTAGTAGGTTACCGACATTTTGAAACATACCGATCCCCTTTTCAGGAGTCAAGCAGTTCAAGACGAATGCCAGGAACAGTTGGATTTGTGCATATATAGATTGTGTGGGTAATGATGGGCTCTCAGCAAAGGTAAGGGAACCAGTCAAGTTGCTGCTGCAATAAAAAGGTGCATTTCTATAGTCACTGTGGTGCAGTGTGAATCGGGCAAGACACTGGTCACCAACAAGCTTCCCCTCCCCAATACTGAATGAAAATCTCACAGTCTTTCCCACTGTTGTCCTGGTGACTCCTTCCTTATTCATTCTTCTCCCCCCTTCACCCCTCAACCCTGGTAACTTGTCTTCCATTTCTTAATTTTTTGTCACTTGCTTTGCCAACTCCTTCTGCCTCTATTCAAATTTGCCACCCATATCTTGATGGTCTAGCTAAGTCAGTATAGCGATTGACTACAGGATGGATGGTCCGTGATCGAATCCCGGTGGGGACGAGATTTTCCACCTGTCCAGACCAACCCTGGGGCCCACCCAGCCTCCTGTAAAATGGGTACCAGCTCTTTCCCGGGAGTAAAGTGCAGTCAGGGCATGCTGCTGACCACTCACCCCCTTCTAGTGCTGCCGTCATGGAAGGGTAGAGCTATATATCTACCCACCCTCTTGGCCACACCAGGCCTGTAATGGGAAAACTTTACCTTTTTTTTTTATCTTGATGGCCACTTCATAGTAACCACTGGCAGACATCTTTCTTCCTTCCTCTTGTACCATACAGAGTAAACCAATGGCCTTTTTCAGAGATCCAGCAACCTGATTTGTTCCCCTACCTTCCCAATGAGTCAACCACCAGCAAAACCATCCCCTGTACATCCCACACACATATTCACACATTCACCTGTTTTCAGCATTATTTTTGGACTGCTTGATTCCTAACGATGGGACCAATATGTTATCCCAAAATGTCATTAACTACCAACTTATGCCACACAAAATCCCAGAACAGCAAAGACCTCAACTACACTGCTGCAAAAGCCTGAAATATTACATAAAAAGTTCATACTCTCAAAATTACACTTAAGAAGCACGCACATTGGGCACTGAACAAATTGGCTTAAGTGGTAATGACTGCAATCATGTGTTGTGACCACCCACACTGTTGTGACAATCATTTGGCATATATGCACAAGCCTTAGGAGATCTTCACTTATACATGAACATTAGAAGCATCCAGACATCTGGGATACAATTACAGTAGTGACTTCATAGCTGTCGACAGAAGAATGAAGAGCTGAGCTGGTACGACAGCAAGCATTGCGCCTGAACTGCCTGGCATTTAAACATCCACTGACTTGACACTATGAATGTACTCCCACTACAATACATATCTTTAAGATTGGTATAATGCTGTCAGGCCATCCTGAGGTGAACCTAGCAGCAAACATGTTGTGTCGACTGTATCTAGCAGTGTTCGGGTGGGAGCTTGGTCAACAAGCTGAGTACTGTCATACTGAAGCCAGAAAACTACCATCAAACCACTGGTGAAAATAATGTATTCCCCACGATCAGCGCCCCTTTCTAAGCCATTGCAGATACCAATGCAAAATGGTACACCTAGCCCAACATGGTTCTTTCCTTCTGTGGGAACAGACTCCAACCCTATACAATTCAAGACCACGATAACATTCAAGGCGATGCGTTTGGATTAGAACGGAAACTTACACCATTGTTATTCAAGTCCACTCCCAGACTTTAGGCGCCAATGTTTCCACCGCCATTGCTTCTACGGGTCACGTACACCCCTGCACGACGCCTTCAAACCCTGTAATATTACTCCACACCACAGCTCATCCAGCATCTCTATAATGCATTAAAGGCTAATCTACACCTAAAACTACGCACAAACTACCACCCACAAACCAGCTGACACCGCTGTTACACTGGGATCATGATCACAGATAATATAGCTTCTTACGATGCCGCCCACGTGCATGGATAACACCACAGTCAAGGCCCATGCCTACCACCACGACCCTCCTCGACATCGGATACAGAGCAAAAAGGGATGTTTCGCTTAATCGTCACACGAGGTAATTTGTGGTCTGTATCTGAGACAAAAGTGTTCACACGTCAGAGAAGTACAGCGATACTCGACATGTTCTATACCCTTAGAGTGTCCGCACCAAAGAATACAACTTTATTCGACAGTAGGAGAATTTTGACTGATGGAAGAGCAGTTTCTGTATAAAAATACAATTGCAGGTTGGATTCCTATGCGCAACGAGCACTTCCCTGTTGTAACATATGAAGTTATTACAGCGACGTAGATACTTCGACAATTTCGGGCTTATTACACCATGTCAATGTGTAATTGTTTATTCTTCGAAGAGCTTTACTTCCATCTTCATTGTTTATGCAATCCAGACATAACCGAAATGTCGGCAACCATTTACTAATAGCCATGGGTTCACATTCCAGAACGATCTCAATTTTTGCACGAGTTGAGTTTCCATATAGATGTTATTTAAGTACCAGAGACAACTGGAAACTGGACACCAGCGGCCTAAAATTAAGTGCGCCCTGTTTTCGCTAATGACAATATATTTCTTATAAAACAACAGAAAATTCATATCCATAACCCTACAAATTACTCATAACATCTATCTCGAATTATCTACGTACGCCCCACAGCACACAGATAAAAAAACAATAGACGGTCCATGATTCTGATTTATTTATCAATGTTAATCCGTGAACACATGGAAGTCAATACCCGATTGTGTTGCTGTGCCAAATGGACTTCGATATTATTGTCGGTAACACAGTCCACTGCTATTCTGTCGTTACTACAAGGAAATGGTCTCTCCTAGCTGTTCACACAATTTCATTTCTGTGTACTGTACTATCTATGACATGTTTCGGCCGTCAGTAGTGGCTATCATCATGCCAGTGAGATTAAGAACATGTAGAGGACTTACTAGTAGAACATTAAATAGGTATTTACATCTCATATTACATTAGAAAGTGATATTCTATGCGGACGACTGTTTTTTTTACGTTAAAATCTTAGTTCCGTACTTTCATTCTAAGGGAAGTATTACAGTTTTTATTTATGTGTTGGATTTGTACAATAATTTTTAATTATACAAGTCAAGTGCACGGATTATCTCCCGATTGTGCTGTAGACGTATTCACGTTTCGTGGGTACAGTGACTGCGTTATGCAACACTAACGTATTGCCAACCCTGAGAACTAACGCAGGTCGTGCGAATGACTTATTAACATCCATCCGGTTCCGAAATTAAGAACGAGTAGGCCTGTAGAGAGCGGGACAGGCGTTCACAGAGAAAACTTTCTTTTTCTTTTTTTCTACCATTGTACGGCAAATTTAATTATATCTAGAAGGGTTACTGATTACAAGGATCACAGAAACGCGTGTAATGCGCTACTCATGCAAAAAGTACAATCAGCTCCCGTAGTATGGACTAGACCAACCACATGTTTTTCGTGGGATTGTAAAATTCTCCTACTACTTATGCTAAAGTCTCTGGTTTTATATAGAACTATAATATTGCCGGTTGTTTTGTATGGGTGTGAAATTTGGTCGATGACATTGCAGGAGGAAAGGAAGCTGAGGGTGTTTGAGAATATTTGGACCTAGGAGGGACGAGGTGAAGGGGGAATGGAGGAGATTGCATAACGAAGAGCTAAATGATCTGTACTCCTCACCCAATATTGTGTGGGTGATAAAATCTATAAGAATGAGATGGGCTGGGCATGTGGCGCGTATGGATAAGGAGAGGGGGTGTATAGGGTCTTGGTGGGGAAACCGGAGGGAAAGAGACCACTGGGGAGACCTAGGCGTAAATGGGTGGATAATATTAGGATGGATCTCCAGGAGGTGGGATGTGGGTGTGTGGACTGGATTGGGCTGGCCCAGGATAGAGACGGGTGGCGGACGCTTGTGAGTGCGGTAATGAACCTTTGGGTTCCATGAAATGCGGGGAATTTCTTGACTAGCTGCAAACCAGTTAGCTGCTCAAGAAGGAATCTGCACCATGGAGTAAGTAAGTAATTAAGTAAGTAAGTACGTAAGTAAATAAGTAAGTAAGTAAAGTTTCTGGTTTTATGAGATTGATAGATAATTATTAATGCAACGCTTTCATATTGCTGGGAAAGTCGTGATAATTCATTTTATTTTGCCCATATCCCAGAACACTTTAAGCTTTGGATGTTTTTGATAAATTTGAAATTTGACCTTTCCCATCTTCATTCATTCTCCAACAAAAAACATTTCGGCCCAAACACAATATAGGCAGACCACTGCGGGAAAGTTTTCTGCAGAGATGAGACCAAGCGCTTTCAATGTGGCATGGGTGGGTCGAGCATGTGGTTCTGGGTAGGCGGCTTCACAGGCGCGAGCGGAGGAAGAGTACCGGGCTGATGGTGCACAGTGTGCACTTACCAGTGAATACCTCACAGTGTGGATTAACATGGTAAAGGGGTTGACTAGGCGCGAACGGCACATAGCCCCTAACATGTAATCTTCAAGGTAGACCACGCAGTGCGCGATTATTTTCGGTGATATGGGCGGACATAGAGATGTACGTAGGTTATTCGGAAAGTAAGTACCGTCTGCGCATATCTCTCGCGCATCCTCGAAACTGTCACTTTGTGCATGTGCAGTGATTTCCTCTTATCAGTTGAGAAGCCACAGACACCATTTCGTGAAATACTTGTTATGTTTATGTTTGTTCCTGTACGTTAAACACGTTTAAGACAATTGAAGGGGTCGCCGACTGTGAAATACTGTCTGTAATTCGTTTTTTGAACGCTAGGAATGTGCTACCAAGTGAGATTCATCACCAAATCTGTCATGTGTATGGTGACAATGCGATGAGTGATGGCATGGTTAGGATGTGGGTTCGGATGTTCAATGAAGGACGAGAGAACGTGCACGATGAGGCGCGAAGTGGGCGTCCATCTTTGGTGAATGGTGATTTGGTGCGCAAGGTAAACGAAAGAGTGCGTGACGACAGACGTTTCACAATTTCCGATCTGTCTCTGCACTTTCCTCAGATTTCAAGGACTCTACTCTATGACATTGTCAGTAGTCATTTGGGTCGCAGGCGGCCGCATTTGATGAGGATATACAAAAACTTGTACCCCGCTACGATAAGTGCCTCAATATGGCGGCGAATATGTGGAAAAATAGTTTGAAGAATGTAGAATCTGATAACAATAAAATTTTATACGAAACCTTATTCGATATTTTTACAGCGAAACGGTACTTACTTTCTGAATAAACCTCCTAATTAACACTCGAGACACAGCACACTTACAGATAACCGCGATCAGTGTATTATTGTGACGAAGGACTGTTCCACATATGACTAAGGTGGGCGGGGAGGGATAAAAGTAGGGAGCCTTAATATATTCCATATCCGTGCATGAAAAGAATATTTAAAAGTATTTAGAAAACGAAGAAATGCACCATAATAAAATATGCTTTATCAAATATAATTATTTAGTAATACCTACATGTACCTTCATGATGGTCGCAATAGCGAGGCAGTCATTAATAATATATGATCAGGCATGTTTGACTATTGTGTATTTGTTGATGTACCACATGATTTGAAACATTCCTGTTATGCACGGATATGGAATATACGAAGTTCATTAATGTCCAACAGGCTAAATCAGTTAATCTTGTACCCTGATGATGATGGTCGCACTGGTGGCCGAAACACGCAGGTATGAATAATATATGAAAACGCGTATGTTAATGTTGTGCATTTGTTGGTGTATTACGCGAATTTAAAAGAGCGCCTCACTTTGAAGGACGGCACGGAAAACAGAGAACTAACCTAAACGATCACCGATGTCCGTCTCCATTGCTTGGTTCTGTTGGGTTGGGCGGGGGGGCATTTTTTGTAACGGAGAGAAATTCTTGATTTTAAGCTTTCGCCGCGTTCTGTATGTAATATGTTTTCTTTTGGGTAATTCCCCGGCGTCACAGTGCTAATAGCCGACGTTTCGAAACCCTCTATCAGTTCCATCTTCGTAGGCAAGTGGATCCACCTGCCTATGAAGATGGAAGTGATAGAGGGTTCCGAAACGTCGGCTATTAGCACTGTGACCCCGGGGAATTATCCAAAAGAAAACATATTACAACGGAGAGAAAGGCAACACGTTAAAGTCCGTCTCGATTAGTTGGTTCACCAAAACAGCGGGTTGGTCGACGCGGTAACATCCGACGACGAAACGCAGCAGCAGTACTGTCACGGCTCACTATAATGCTCTGTGTTCCATGTGGTCGATCGAGACTACAGTAGTGCCAACACTCAATTTCATCATGTACTCGTGGACGACTCCCGTCAGGTGTGCCAAATCTACGCCGACAAATTTTTCTGACGTAGCACTGAATAGCAACGTAACAACTATTCGGTGCACTAATATATTTTCTACTAGATGGCATGCAATTAACAGTTTCCAGCTCATGCCAATAATCTTTGTTAAATTTTTCGTATGTAGGTGAAACGAGTAAATCACATGACAATATTTTGATCGCGTGTCTGTGATGTATGTTTCGTGTTTGTTTGCAGGGATATTGTTTGGGTGGGTGTTAGTTTGTCACGAATGGAAATGTGTTTCGAATATCCTCAGTGAAAATAAGCAACGATAAAAAAAGAGTGTATTTTTTTTTTCAGCTAAGAACACATTGGTGCCGTACGCATTGAAGAACACAGGTCGGTGAAGAATACCTAGTATAAATGTCACGCCCTGCAGAGTACGAAAAACCACCCCCCTACTCTCCGCATGCTCAAGGTAAATTGGAGATTATATACGTGTAATATGGTGCAGTGAACGCAATATGTAAAAATTAGTTTAATATGGAGTTGTAAACGCAGTACCTACAAATTAGAAAACATGGGGAGTACACGCACCATTTTTAGTGTAATCGTTTGATCGTTTCCTAAGATTTATTGTGACCTGATAAATATAATTACAAGTGCGTACCAGTACTCTTCCTGGTAAAATTAATTTGAGAACCTCACACAGATAATACTGGTACTTATGTCGTAAACAGTATTTGTACTAATTATGAATGGGGCCTAGAAACTGGTGACCTCTTTAATATTCATTGTGAGAAAAAGAATTGCATAATGTGATGTTTTGTTTGCTGTGTTGGTTGGTGTACTTTGAGTTTTCTCCATGGAGTAAACATTTGCTTCATATGTTGGTCCAACTGTACAGGAGGAACATCTGACCCTTATGCCTTTGTGGGCTCTCACAAAAGGAAGGAAATAAACCTTGACTGTGTTTGTATATAGGATGTGATAGAATACCAACAACAAGATTGAAATTATTTACAAATGTACAAAACGTATCTACAGCATGGCAATATATTGGCTGTTTTAGGTTATTCACAAACTGCCAGTGGACTTGGACAGTTGCCTCCAGGTTATCAACCATATCAAGGGCCTTCAGTTCCCTTACAAGCAGGTTATGCTCCGACATATGGTGCCACAACAGTTACAGTCCATCCACAAGAAATTATCATAGTTGGTGCCTGCCCAGCATGCAGGGTTAGTTCTCCTATTACGTGGTAGTTGGGTATAAACAGATGCATGTTTTGGCATAACTTAACACTGGTGATATAGCATTTGAGCATATTTTAACATGCACCAACATGATGGCATCTGCTTATATCATATTCACAAAAGTGCCTGTGCCTTATTCATGTAGCATCTCCCTACCCAAACCTACATCAACAAATACCTCTAATCTATTGACACAGTCACAGCTATGGAGTAATAAAAGAATGTTAAAATATTAAGAGAAAGAAGTTCAACATTACTAGCACAACTACATACACATTGGTAAATTCTATATACAAGTGCTGAAAAATGCTGTGCCAGCAAAAGGGCATAGGGATGTGCTGACTCCTGAGGTTATGAAGATATTCTGTGCTGTAAAACGAGTGTATTTTGTCAAGTCACTGAACATTGCCACTGTTGGGGAAAGTACAGCAAATCCTCACTTTACAGACGTTTGAGTGATGAAGATCTGTACATGAGAATGACATCAAAACTCATTCCCGTTGATCATAATATGAATTTCACATGACAGGCTAGTAAACACACCTTGAACATATGAATGATAAGCATTTACTACTAGTATTACTGGTGAAGGGACCAGGAAAAATTCTTAGAGGAAATCTATCACCCTTGCCATATATTCTTTGTTGTCATAATAACTATCGATTTTTTACTGTCTGTGAATGTCTGATATGATTTATAATACTATTTCAGTTGTAAGCCAGCAACTATGGTGACTGGAAACCAGTAACTGGTGTACAACTGGAAAACTAATACATATAAAACAATTTAAAATTTGAATTTCATACTTAATAGGCCAAAGAGGCTCTGTTTTTAAGCTTTGGCCTGTTTTAGCAGTTGATGAACACTTATATTGCATAATACATGTTGTGACAGTGGTCTTAAGTATCTCTTTTATGCTGGCACTAGTGTTTCTTCTGTAATATACAGAGTCTCACCACACAACACCGTCCAACATAAAAAATGCTTCCTGTCCCAGACCTATTCTGTGTCCCAAACTTTTGTTACCAATTGATACATATTTTTGTTCTAGTCATTGCTTTCTTCTCAGGATATACTTTGCTAAATCCTTTATGAACAAGAACGTACTGTTTAAGTGACAAGTACTCTTCCAAAATGAACGAGCATTTTGAGGCTTTTGCTGTGTGGGATGTTAATGTGACTTCAAGGGTCAACCTTGACTGATATTTTGTCCTGAATTGTTGGTTATCAACTACCGACCTTTGCCACAACATCCCAGAAGAGCAAATGCCTAAACACTGTGGCAGAAGCCTGAAAACTCAGCAGACATTCTGCTTGCGAATTTACCCTGTTCACATACAGATGAGAAACCGGGGTAACTTACATTTAGTGTCATGGAGAAGTACTGAGACTGTTACACAAGGGTGGACTTCCTTCAGATTTCATTTCCTTATTGTAGTATGTGGTTGCTCTCAGGTTACATTTTAAGAGGAAAATTTTGGGTGTCCAAATATGAAAAAATGGCTACAAGGACATGAATCTATCAGTAAACACTGTTACTGTATCAAAAAGTATTTCATTGGTTGAAGACTGTTCAGAATTTTCTGTCTTACAGGTGGGAGTTCTAGAAGATGATTTTACTTGTCTTGGCATATTCTGTGCAATTTTCTTTTTTCCTCTTGGAATTCTGTGCTGCCTTGCTCTGAAGAACAGGCGTTGTTCCAACTGTGGTGCATACTTTGGTTAGTTACTTCGCAAGATCACGTGACTGTACATCAGTGTTCTGACCGTTGTGATTTGGTCATTGGGAGTCATGTTCGAAGACTTTATATTACCAGTACATAAGTAAGCAGCTGTATCTGTAACATTAAAGTAATATAGGGATACACAAGGAGACAAAAAAAAGAGCATGTGATATAAAAGACAACCTGTTTGTTGGAAACATTATCAGGCCTGTTGATGAATAGAGGCAAACATATGCAGTACATCCTCTCCTTCTTTTAGTATGTTCAATTCTATGTGATGTCCAGACATTATGTATGTAGTCCTAGAGATATACATTTTACACATGCAGATTGTTTTACTTTTGTCCTGGCCTTCCATACAATTATGACTTATTTTCTAGTTTTCTAATATAACAGCAAAGAATGTGAAACAGTATGATTATGTAATTCCACGTATATTGAACAGAAAGGATTTGTTAATTTCATAATGAACAACCTGCTCAGTGAAGAATTGCTCTGAAGGAATGTCAGCCAAATATCAGCAGAGTAAATTCTTAGTGTTTGGGGCTCATTCAACAGTGGGTGTACATTCTTCTTCACTGCACAGTAGTTGGTATAGTAACTGTATTTTGGGTGACTTTTGTTTCTGTTTAGCATTGAAAAAAATATTTTGAATACTGCACTTGTGATAATTTGTTATGGTAAGTTCAAAAGTTATGTTTCCTGGAAAAGTATACAGTAATGTTGAAAATCTCTACTCCTATAAATAAAACAATTATGTATTCTTGTTCATACTTATTACAGTATCACTTATTGAATAAATGTGCTTCTTTCATAAAGCTTTGATTTAATTTTAGCTGAAACTGGGATGTAGTGAGGAAATGGGTAATGTCATAGAAAACATATACATGATATGTGGACATGGTTTTAAGAAGTTTTGCCAAAAATGAAATTGTTATGAACACAGGAAGAATGTATTGTGAACAACGTATAGTCTGTCGCCCTGGCTAGTTAAGATTTCTGTTTCCCTTTGTTGGTTATAATGCCATATGCCATCTTCCTCTTTAATTTGACAGTATGAAACCTCTGCATTTTAGACCATTGTTACACAACTGGTAACTGAATCAATAGTTATATTAGCTTCCTTCATATGCAGACACGTGGAACACCACTATTTTTTAGGGTTATTTAACAATATCATTCCTGTCTCAAACTGTACAGTGTTGATTGGTAGGATGGTTGCCAAATGATCAGTTGGGTGGAATTGGGAACAAAGTGGTTATGACCTTGTTGAGATATTATACTGTTATTTGACTGAAGGAACTGAGGAAAACTGTTTTCCAGGCCACCTTTCAATGGAAATCTCAAAAATACAAATCTCAAGCCTTAACTATTTCTACAACCATAATTGTAATGCCATTAAATAATTCAGCTACATGGATATTGAGCAGGTCAAGTGATTATCTAGACAGGGAGATGGTAATATGTAAGGAAAAATTGTAGTCTGCCACCATGTTGTAGAAAGGACATATTCCTAAAACTCTGTCGGTATCACACAATTCCATAGCGTAAACCTTGTTTTCTGTTTGACTGCCATGTTACTAGTGGATTGTAATAACATTTAACTATCAGAAATATTAGGTGCACAATAGTAAATTTATTAATTAAAAAACATGAATTTAATGCCCTCATTTCAGCATACACTGCGCAGTGTAAAGTAAGATGGGAAGGAATAGCATTGAAACCAAAAGCCATTCCCTTGCATTACTGATGCATGTGTAGATAGACAGTGGCCAGCTGTTTATCTTGTGTCATCAACATACAAGCATATGCAAGCTGAATGTTACGACATATAATTGTTTATAAAAACAAAAAAAAAAGTTCACCCTATTATCCAGCTGGACAAGATACACGGTACATACATAAAAAAAATTTCAGCTTAGTTCATCATTTTACAATGTGTGTTAAAAAATTCAATATCTGTCCCATATTTTGGTATACTTATTTTTATATTGTAAAGTTTATGGTTATGTTTTATTGCTGTTGCATGGGTGAATTGCCATAGCCCACATGTCCAGAATTGAGAATGTACTGTACAGAAAATATTCCCCCCCCCCCCCCCCCCCCAGAAACTACCTTTTTTTTTTTTTTCCCCCCCCGTTGTGTGGTTGGCCCCCTTTTTTTTTTTTTTTTTATGTTTTTGTTGTTTTTATTCTTTTTATGTTTTTTTTTCCTGGGGGGTCGAAATAAAC
>Ga0131853_10004738_pt1 | contig 24399 bp, 19 predicted proteins | sample TergutLab28metaG_FD_92764 | JGI IMG/M metagenome (GOLD analysis project Ga0131853, IMG submission 92764) | Labiotermes labralis P1 segment gut microbial communities from Petit-Saut dam, French Guiana - Lab288 P1 (version 2) (version 2) | ecosystem: Host-associated > Arthropoda: Insects >...
AAACCCGCCCGGAATGCCCGTAACAAATGGCTGAATACCGATATAGCCGCTAGCGTTAACGGCATCATTCCATATGTGCCTAATACGTACAAGGGTGTATGGACGCAGGTCAATTTTACGAACCCCGCCACCATCACCTTCTTCGCTTGAAGCTTCAGCTTCAAGGCATTCCCCCATGCCATGGCTAACTGTAAATGTCCAACCGCTTGGCAACATGGTACTTATATCTTCCGCATCAATCGTTGTTGGGAATGTGATAAGGAGATAGTCCCCATCGAAGACAGCACCGTACACCTTGTTACACGGGTATACGGATATGCCGCCGCCGCTGTCTACTTCTATATGGATATCTCGCATATAAGACGGCTGACCATATCCATAATAGTAGAAGGGAGCATCTCCTGCATAACCGCCATATTCTTCATAACCCTGTATGTACGGGCCGTACAAATGCGCATTCATATCATTATTACTGCCCACGGCATAATCGTAAGGGGCATAGCTAATTACGCCGCCATAATCACTATAGCTGTCATAACTGAATTCATTCCCGGCATAACTATGGCCTTCGTACCCGCTATGGCCTACTTCATACGCACTAGGCCCTGCTTCATACCCGCTAAAGTTCTGTATGTACCCGTACGAGTAACCGTAACTATATGCCGGGGCTATCCCGCCTTCACCATACTCATCTAAGGCCATAGCGGCAATCACCGCAACAACCACCAGCACGGCCAGTAGCATCAATACCCGCCATACATTAAAAGGTGCAGTTTTATTGTCTTTCATTTTTGTCTTGTTGTCCATTATGTACCACTCCTTGAGAAAATCATCGCGCTTATGTATCAATCCAAAAATAAAACTCTACGCAAGTGATTTACATATCGAAAAAGGTTCATCGGTAGTATCAAAACCCAATCACAATAATAGCCGTAGGGATATTACCACTCATGGCAAATATAACAAATAAATGTGTGATTAGATTAGTCAACTTATGTAACTTGCTCAGCTTTTTAAATATATGTTGTAAGTATAAAGTATATTGATTCGGTTTTCAATAGAGCAACGCAGAAAATACACATAAGACAGGGCGTTTTTGCGGTTGCCCTGTGGCATATTTGAGGCAAACATTGCATGCAGATGCTGGAATTACAGCATAAAAAAGGGGCCACTTTGCTTTACAGCAAAGTGGCCCCACTCACAAAAACTCTATTTTCGTATAAATCTATAACCATCAATCAAAATAACATTCTCGCTCTCCCAATAAAATGGGAACATCACAGCACGGCCCTCCCCGCTAACCAGCAATATACCATCATTGTCAATAGCAAAAGTCCCATCCGCGATAACCCTCAAATGAAAGTTCCCGTTGCCAATATCTTCGGCATCAACATGCGCCCCATAGTACAACTCGTGATATTCCCGTATAACTGTGATTGCTTCCGGGTTGGCATCATAAACGACGCTTTCAGTAAGCCTTGAAAACACATCCCCTGCAAATACATAAGTTATATGCTCATCATTGTAAGTAAGCGCGTATGTTTCCCACGCGCCGTCCAGCTGAAGGCCAACATCGTCACTTAAAGCCGTAATACGGGCAAATATAACTGCCACTACGCCTAATATCAACACGGCACAAAAAATCAATGCGATAATGGCTGAAGCAACAGGGACTTCCCTTGTAGATTTGCGAGATTTACTCAAGCTTATCTGCGCAGATAGGCCGCGTAAATCCAGCCATACCCTTGTGCGGTGCTGATACGTACCCAGCCGCCTCTAAACTCAAGCACGGTTATAACAGAATTTCTGGTCAAATGTGAGAACGCGGTATAACTTGTGCTGGGACCCCTGCGTACATTAAGGGCGTGGGCGTAGTCAACCGTTTGCTGCGACCCGGTTGGGAAATTTTCGGCCCTTAGCTGATAATGCGGTGTGCGTGTGCCAAGCCCTGCTGTACCGCCGGTGCCAGTTCCGGTACCGGTGCCGCCACGGGCGGCAACTACAGCGTCATTGGACAAAAACCCAGAGAAAATCCAGCCTTGGCCCTGTGCGGTATCTACCCTCACCCATAAGTTCCTAAATTCTAGTACTGTGAGGTTCGCATTTCTGGCCACGTGTGTAAACGCGGCGTAATTGTTGCCGGGGCCGCGGCGGATATTTACATGTGATGCAAAATCCACCCGCACTTGGCTATTGTTAGGGAACAGCCCCGCGTTAAGCAAGTGCTGCGGCGTACGTGCCCCCGCCGCGACTGCGGCACCGCTGCCGCCCCCTCCACCGCCAGATGGCGCTTGGGCCGCTAACTCTCTGGAAAGATAGCCAGTAAAAATCCAGCCTTGGCCGTGATTGGTATCAACACGTGCCCAGCCGCCTCTAAATTCCAAAATATAAACATGAGTACCCCTTGTTAGGTGGTTGAAGGCAGCATACCTTACACCCGGCCCCCTGCGCACATTTAGTGCTGCGGCATATTCTACCCTTTGGCGGGAGCCAACAGGGAACATGCCCGCGTGGAGTTGATTTGCGGGTGTAGGTGTGGCAAACAAGACCGCGCTTGGTATGCATACAAGCATAATAAGTAAAAGCAATGCCATTCTGCGTAGTTTCATGTGAATTCCTCCAAACTTTTTTACATTTTTGTATTATTGTGCATAAATGTAACATGGTTGTAATATATAGTCAAACATTCTTGTCTCAGTCTAACCTGATTAGACCCAGTTTAAGCCACGTAGACTATGATGTCAATATGTGATTCATTGACCATTCATTTTCCTTCACTTACAATTGTTAAAAACGTGTACGCATGTACACATATATGATAGGAGCAAGCCATGACCCCAAATTTCAAAGAAATTTACGGTAAAGACATCCCCATCTTATCGGGCGCGATTCATTACTACCGTGTCCATCCAGACTACTGGCAAGACAGGCTTGAAAAGCTTCTGGCCTGCGGCTTTAACACAGTAGAAACCTATGTCCCTTGGAACTTTCATGAACCGAAAGAAGGGCAATTTCAATTTGAAGGCTTTGGCGATTTGCCGCGCTTTATTGAAACAGCCGCCAAGGTAGGTCTTAAAGTTATTGTACGCCCCGGCCCGTACATTTGTGCCGAGTGGGAGTATGGCGGCCTTCCCGGATGGCTCAACAAGGATAGAAACATGCGCATCCGATGCAACTGGCCACCATATCTGGAAAAGGTTAAGAATTATTTTTCTGTTCTTTTGCCTAAGATTACACCGTACTTGGCATCCAAAGGTGGCCCGGTTTTCGCGATGCAAGTAGAAAACGAATACGGTTCTTATGGAAGCGACAAGGAGTATCTGGCATACCTGCGCGACTTAATGCGTGAACTTGGGGTAGATTGCCTACTGTTTACATCTGACGGCCCAACAATCCAGATGCTGCATGGCGGCACATTGCCTGATGTGTGGATGACGGCTAATTTCGGCTCCAAACCGGAAGACGGTTTTGCCGTGCTTAGGGAATTCCAGCCTGATGGACCCGATATGTGCTGTGAGTTCTGGTGCGGCTGGTTCGACCACTGGAACAAAAAACACCACACCAGAGGCGCAACCGATGTCGCCGATGTACTGGAGCGAATGGTTAAAAACGGCGGCTCTGTAAACATGTTTATGTTCCATGGCGGCACCAATTTCGGTTTCTGGAACGGTGCCAACTTGCATAACGGCGTATACGAGCCAACGGTTACAAGCTATGACTACCACGCGCTACTATCCGAGGCTGGGGACATAACCCCCGCGTACACCGCCTGCAAAGAGGTGCTGGAAAAATATTTCGGCCCGGCCCCAGCCATACCAGTGGCCAATTCTACAAAAAAAGCGTATGGCAAAGTTGCGCTAACGAAGCGCATGCAGCTGTGGGACCAACTAAACGAGCCGGTGAAGGCCGCAAGCCCGCTGACCTTTGAGGAGTTGAACCAAGAATACGGGTACGTGCTTTACCGCAAAACTGTGGATATGCCTGCTGTATCAAAAGATTATCTTGTGAAAGTAGGATATGAGATGCATCTGCAAATATCCGGCTTGCGCGACAGGGCAGTAGTTATGGTAGACGGGAAAAAGCTTGGTACGCTATTCCGCAACAAGCCAAACGAAAGTGTCAAGATTCCGCTGCCGGAGAAAGACAGCTTCCAATTGGATATCTTGGTTGAGAATATGGGCCGTGTTAATTACGGGCATGACTTGGCTTACCCTTGCGGTATTTTTGGTTCTGTACGCATAGGATGTACTGCCCTTTACGGCTGGGAGATGTATAATCTACCGCTGAGTACGCTGCCCGAAGGCGGCACCTGCGGCACCGAGGATTCGCCCGCGTTTTACAAGGGCGAGTTTGAAGTTGATACGGCTTGTGACACATTCTTGGATATGAAAAACTTCAAGAAGGGTGTGGCATTTATAAACGGCTTTCACCTTGGGCGGTATTGGGAAGTAGGGCCGCAGCGCACTTTGTATATCCCTGCGCCGCTTTTGAAGGCTGGCAGGAATGAACTGGTTGTGTTTGAGACAGACGGGCTTAACGGGCCTGCCGAGGTGGAACTTGTGGATACGCATGTGCTGGATGCACCTATAATGGGTTAGGTTTTACTTGTAGTATCTAAGCCGAAAGGGTTTGTTCCGAGTATCAAGGGGCTGTCTTGCGAAGGAAAAAGCAAGGCAGCCCCGCTCTATTTTACAATATAAATTTAGTTCTAATGAGATAATCGCCACATCACGATTGAAAACCAAAACGTTTTATTCCTAACCAAAAAATAACGGAACAAAATTGATTAAAATTCGCTTTGATAAACGGAGGCGAAAATACATGAAAAAATTTCTAGCACTGATTATTTTTCTCTGCATTGGTTTAGCCGCGTGTTCATATGAAAATGACAACAATGATTACCACAATTATATACAACAGAGTGATTTGCATTCTGGTGTGTTAACACGAAATACTAACATTACTAGCTTACAAGCAGCGCTGACTTTTTCCAACGAATTTGGCATAGGCTTTTTGTTACGCAATGAAACAGGCCAGCGGCTATATTATAACGACGATTTTCGAGTGGATTCACTGCAAATGACAAACAGGCATAATCGTGCGGGGATACAATTTATCAGCCATGGTGATACCAAACAAACGCATGTTAACTGGGACGCTTCACGTCCGACCGGGATACATACCTTCGAGCGCGACTTTTTCCTTGACTCAGATTTGGCTGAGTTCTATAAAACACTGGCGTTTGAGTTTTACGTAATTGGCTGGTATCATTTCACAGATGATGCTGAGCCCATCCCCGAAGATTTGCAAGCTCGGCGTGATGCCCGTGTACGGGAATACTTGGCGTTTCAAATATCGGACGGCGCAAGTGCGATAATTGTACTGGCAAGTGAAGTGGCTGTAAGCCGCACAGAGGTTGCATTTAATACGGCAAATCTGTCGACGCAGCCATTTATGCATGGGTTGGATTATCGCCTGCTTATTTACGAAAACGGCTGGAAAGACGCGCCAACTATTCTTGACAGTTGGGGGGTACCCAGTATTGGCATCGGGATGCAGGGTGGCGAAGTCATCGAAGACCGATTCAATTTCGAGTGGTTGTACGGCATGCTGGCAAATGGCCGTTATATGATAATGCGCCATCATAGTGAAGACCATATGCGTCCCGGTACGCCACGTGTGCAGGAAACATTAATGGTAGAATTTATTATTGATGACAATACGCCAATGAGTTTAGACAATATACTGCCAGTGACTGTCAACTTAAGCGTTTATGCTTGTGAAATCACACCTACAGGCTTACAGCTTTATGTCACAAACTATACGTCACATAAATTCTTATACAATGGGCCTTTTATTGTGCAAAAATATGTATATGGGATATGGGAAAACATTTATGAACTTGCCATACCCATGCGTTATCAGATTCCCGTCTACGCAAATGATACCGTATCAATAAGCGCAAACTGGGCAGAACACTTTGGCAAGTTGCCACCGGGACAATATCAGCTGATATCGCATTTTAACTCTGCGGATACAGGACTGATTACTATGCATGTGTTTTACATTTCGCAAGAGACGTTTGACGAATATATAGGTGATACACAATTAAACCCCATGTTTCAGCAAAACGTTGTTATAACCGATGTAGCAGTTACACCAGCCGGCATGACAATCCGATGGGAAAATACATCTGACCGCATATTCTACACCCCGCCTACGCACTTTTGGGTCGAAGGCTATTCTCCGGAAGAGGGCCGTAGCCCAAACCGTTTGCGCGAAGCCTTTGTCAGTACTTTTTCCGGTCCGGATACCTATCTCCGCCAAGTAACGATAGAAATGAGCGGCGGAAGCGCAATGACATTCGACACCACTGCCGTCCACCCGGGACATCATGTTAACCAAACTATAAACTGGGGACATGAACTTCCTGCCGGGCAATATGTAATTTCACTTGGGCATTTTAACCCGGATGAACCGGGCTTCATGTTCTGGATTACATCTTGGGAGAGGTTTGTATTAAGGTTTTTTATTAATTGATACTTAGAACCGGTATTATTTCCGGCAAAAAAAGATGTCTGTCCCGCTTAGGGAAGGCATCTTTTTCTATTTCGTGTTTTTGTAGTAAAATCAGCGTATGGTACTTACATGACAGAAAGCTAGGTGATTGGATGCTAACATTTGAAGAAACACATGAAGCCCTAAACACTCTAATAGACGCCCTGCCACCGGGCATATTTAAAGGGCTAAACGGTGGTGTCGCGCTTTTACCAGATACCATATACGATGATAACGGGCTACTAATTTTAGGGCATTACCATTATCAGCCATACGGCTTGGGGAGGTATATTACTATCCACTACGGCTCTTTGGCAGCGGCTTTTGGTTATTTGCATGCGGAGGCGTTTATGGAGAGGGTTAAACATACCTTGCATCATGAGCTTACGCACCATTTGGAGGGGCTTGCCGGTGACAAGTCGCTTGAAATTGAAGATGCGCAGAATATTGCGAAGATACTGGCAAACAGACCAATACAAGGGGAAGGCTGGGAACACACAGGCGATTTATTATAATTCGAACTCAAACCCCAAAAGCGGTGTATGCTGCTGTGCGCCGTATACATCACACTCGCCTAAATCGCCAGAGGCAAGAGGACGGACAATAGTTATTTTAATGGCTTTTGCAGGGGCGAAGGCTATTATGCCAGTAATGTCGGCTTCGTTTATTTTATATAAACTGGCGAAAACTTGCGGCGTCATGACGTTAGCGTCATGAAAACGCTCAAAGATATCTTGTTCTTTAAATATTATGTCAAAGGTAAGTTCATATGGGCCGGAGTTTTTGCTTCTTATTACGTCTGCGCAATCGAATAATTTATATTTCATACCAAAGGCTCCTTTTACATATTGGTATTTGAGGTGTTGTTAATTTCCACTAAACGAATAGGAAAGAATTCGTGAAATATGGGAGATTAGGATTTTACACCGGACAGCCCGCACTGGATTACGCTTACCGGGAAGTATTGGCATGGGTCCGGGGCGGGCATGAGACAGTATACGCTAAACTCATATACTTCCCCTGCCTCGAAATCGGATGGCGAGAACGGGAAAGCTAGATTGCCAGCAGTTGACTTACGGCCTTCATACCCAAAGTGCAGCAGGCTTGAGCGGGCAAAGGAACATATTGTGTTGGCGGCTTCTTGTGTTGCGGCTACGGCTTCTATAACTATTGCTATCTCTGGCGGGGCAGATTGAACCGTATCAGGATTGCAAGATTGTGAGCTGCCTGCTTTTGCAGTACGTATTTCATGAAACAGTGATACTCCGTTTTTGCCATAGATTTTGAAGTCTAAGAAGTAGTCCCCGGCGTTAAGGCTGGCGAAATTGGACTTGACTCGTTCTTTTACGGCTGCGGTTATAGTTTCTATTCTTTGGATAAAGATTGGGTCAGCGGAGGCGGCAATGCTTATGGTTCTATAGCCTTTAAGTGCTGCGCCTTCTAGCTTTATATGGTATTCGTTATCGGGGATGAATTTGGTTTTGCTTACTTTTACACTGTTTTCTGTTGCTTGCTCGAACACACACTCGGATAAATCCAGCGTGCCGCCGGGGCCGGGCAGCTTTGCTGGGTCGCTTTTTTCATATAGGGTATGGGCCGCTACTGACAGGGTTGTGCATTTCCTTTCACTTGAAAGCGGCTCTACCGTAAAAGAATCATGAGTCAGGGTACCCAGCATACAGTCTGAGCCGCTGCCCGGCACTGCCGCTATTGTGGCGCATTCTAGGATTTTGCCCATATGCATTGCCAGCCCCATATCGAAGCCATTTTTAACAGCTAAGCACGCGAAAACCGCCGGGTCGTAGGCGCGACCCGCCACTATCACTTGCGCCCCCATATCCAGTGCTTTGATAAATGGCTCTATGCCCATTTGTGCCACAATATTTGATGAGGCTTCGATATGAGCCACGGTGGGCAAGGGTGAAGAATGCATTTTTTTTAAGCTGCCGCCGGCATGATGATTTAGAACGGTGGCTTTTTCTATTTGAGCTTTGATAACCCCTAATTTGAAGCTTAGGCTTTGCTCACGGGCTATTTCTTGTACAATTTCTACATTCCAGTCCAAATGAGAGTTAGCACCGCTGCCGCCCGCGGAGCCTATTATTACTGGAATGTTGTGAGCTATGCCCGATTTTATCATGTATTCTAAGTCGCGTTTTACACCGGCGCGGTCTGTGAAGGATTTACCAGCGCCTAGGTAGTAGGGGCCGGGGTCAGTAGAGCCTGCGTCTACTGCTATTGCGTGGGGCTTACGCTTCATGCCTTCTTCGAATGAGGCTTCTGGAAAGCCGTAGCCTAGTATGGCTGTTGGAGCCAGTACTCTGAATTCGCTCATTGTTGTCTCCTTAAAGTGCATCTTTCAGCGCCAGTATCCGCTTCATTTCGTTGTATACAATCATATACCCTTCATCCATGCCCATGCCTGGCTTAGCCAACATTTGCACTGGTGAGGTGGCCATAGCTATATGCGCACATATTTGGGCCGAGCGTTCTGTTTCGTTGCATGTGCCGCCTAAGTAGCCGTCCATATTGTGGGTTTTACAAGCCAGCAGTGCCTCTATTGAGTTGTTTATACCACCTAAGTCCGGCGTTTTGATTTGCAGCATGTGGCCGGATTTATTTTCGGCGAAGTAGATAACATCATCTAAGGTGTTGCACCATTCGTCGGCTACCAGCTTTATGTCTATGTTACGTGCCTCCATAACTTGGCGTAACCGTGTTAGGGCTAATACTTGGGTATCGCGGTCGCCCATATCTACCGGGCCTTCTACATACACCTTTAGAGGCTTTGCAGCCTCTTCTAAGTACCGGAGGAAGTCCGTTATTTTGTCATAGGACAGGTCAAAAACGGTGCCAATTGTGCCATATACGTCTAGATGGATTATTGGGAAGTATTCTTTAGAATCGCGAAGGTCGAAGACGCGGTTTCTTAGCCATTTTACATATTCCAATAGTTTTGTGCCGTGGAAGCCCATTTTGTCTACATTGTTGAACAGCGCATGGGGGAGGATATCTGCGCGTTTTAGTATCATTTTATCGGCGTTTAAGAACGGCTCATCGCCGGATTGGCTAAAGATTGGGATTAGAGTATCGGATATTGTAGTGTTGTATTCTTCGGCTATGACTTGTGCCATTAGCTTATGCTTGGATTTGGCTACCGCATCTAGTGCGGCTTGGGTTATGCCGTATCTTATCGCAGTGTGGAGTGGGCGGCTCTGGTGTTGTAGCGCATCAAGTTCTTCGGCCATTTGGCGAAAGGTGGTGATTTCACAGCCTACCAATACAGGCTTAACTATTTCTTCAATAATGGGGATGAAGTCCTCCGCTAAAAATAGCGGGTCACGGCCTGCAGCACCCGAATATTGTACCGCGGCACAGTCGCCATGGGCAATTTGGCCGTCTTCCAGTACCAGCATAACCGAAATAGATTCTCCTGCTTGGCGCACGCTTCTAAAGCCTGTGGTTACGGGGTAGCCCTTATAGGTGTTGCCGTCTTTTACAGCGTTTAGCTTTATTGCGTGCTGGTCGTCGAAAAAGAAACCTGTCCTTCCCGCAGAGCATATTAGGTTTTTTATTTTCATATGCGTTCATCCTTTTTATGTGTTAATTCGTCCCAGCTATTTCAAACTCAATCAGGCTTTGAATAATCAATGCGGCATCCGCTGCCGTAATCGCGCCATTGTGGAAATCTTGTAGTATAAGGCGGGCGGCATCCGGCCATGTTTGCGCCAGTATCATGGGCATATCGCCTATATCGTTTATCCAATCATCTAAGATAGGGATAGCTTCTTCGCTGTATGTGGTGCCTGTTAATACAAACGCAAAATTACAAAAATTATCCGGGGCGGGCCAGTTGGCTCTAACACTAAAGTGGGCAGCATCCCTGTTGATATTCATCATGGGCAAACGTTCGCGTGCCATCGCGGATCCCTGTGCCGCAGAACTTATTCTTCTGCTGGCGGCTCTGGCCCCTTCTTCACTTGCCATAAACTGCATGAAATCCCATGCTAAAGCCTGCTGAATAGGGGTGGCCCCAGTATATAATACGTAGGATGATGTGTTGGTTATAATTAAATCGCCATAATCGCTAACAATAGGGGTTAATCCGGAGAACATCAAATGAGAAAATGCATACACAAAATTACGCGGATTATCTCCAAAAAACGGCATGATATTATGGCTATCACTTGTGTTGATTTTAAGGAAAAAATATCTCCAATTAACAAGTGCCCAATCCGGTGAGCGCAAGATATGAAGCGGCGGCGCATAGTCTTCGCCAAACACCTTGTCTGGATAGGTTACTTCGTAGGCGTGATTTAGAAAGTCTATGAAGCGTTGATTGTTAAATTCGGCTGTGCCGTCTTCCGAGTCAAAGATGTCTTGCAAGTACTCAAAGCCATACCCGACATCGAAGTTATGCCAAAGGTACATACGCTGATGCGACACGCCAGGGTAAGGGTGGTATCCGGTAATGTTAAAATTGCGCATTAGCCCCAGCAGCCGATACATCGTAATGCCATCGTACATTTCTAAAGCTTCGGCCAAGCCCGGGATTGAATGGTTGGCTGCTACCATACTAAACGAGAACGCAACCGGAAACTCATTAAGATAGTCCTCTACCATCATCGCTTCAATGACATTCATAAAGAAATTGTAATCGTTAAAATCCGAGGTGGAATAGATAAAGGGAGCCCAGTTCACAAAACGATGGGTAGCGTGGAGGTTAACCAGCGTGGACTCTATCAAAACAGGCGGTATAGGAGGCGGCGCCCCGGAAGGGCGTGCGACTTCCCCAATCGCGATGTTTGTTTCCTGTATGGCTCTTGTCAAGTTACCACCAAAGCTGATTACCTCAATGGTTACGCCAGAGTTTTGCCGCATATATTCATCTGTAATAGCACCGATATTATTGTGATACCTGCTTAGTACATATATCGTTAGCGTCTCGCCGTAAAACTGGGAACGGTCTATTAGCTGTACGTCCGGTGTCTGGGTGGTATCGTGTTCATGAGAATCACCGGCGGTGGTGTCAACGGCGATACCGGCTCCGGGGCGCGGGCCGGCTCCTTCATGCGTGTATGCATCGGTTTCAGATGATTCGTTCCTGCGGCCACAGGCTGCCAAGCTTATGACTATCATCATGGTTAAAAGCAGGGCTGTACATGCAGTGGTAATCAATTTCGTTTTGGCTGTTTTCATGATCCCCTCCTTAGACAAATGGATTATTTCGCTGTTTCACTTCTTGCTACGATGGAATAGAAATTAATTTTACTACAACTCTTGTGATAGAGACTTCATTCGCTCACTACTCCATCAAACGTAGGTCAAAACTAGCATGCCCCTGAATAAGCAATGCGGCTTCCTCTGCTGTTATATTGCCATAATGGAAATTTGGCAGCACTTCATTAACGGCCCGTGGTACTGTTTGCGCCAATACCATGGGCATGCTGCCTATATCGGCTAACCGTGCGTTTACACTTGGGGCAACCTCGCTGCCGGTATTACCGGTAAGCCTTAGGGCCATACTGCAAAAATGATGGGTCACATTAGGCCAATTTACCGCAACAACTACACGAGCCGTTTCCCTGTTAATAGACATCATAGGTAAGCGCCCGCGAATTATTGTCATTCCGCTCAGATGATGAACAGGTGGTATGTGCGTGCTGATGGCAAGGGTTCCCTCCGCGCTTACCATAAACTGCATAAAATCCCATGCCAGTGCCTGCTCAACAGGGGTGGCCCGGGCATTTAACACATAGGTTTCCATTGGGGTAATAATCAACTCGCCTTGGTCGCTGACTATTGGGGCAGAGCCGGCAAAATATAGGTGTTCCATCGCCAATTGCGCATTGCCGTGCAGGTCATGATTGTCACATATCCTAATATAATGGAAAAGATACCGCCACCAACCAAACACTATACTACTCGTGCTTCTGGCACCAAGCGATGGAACCAGGTGATCTTCAAATAAACCAAATTCCTTATCAGGGTAGGTAATAGCACGGGCATAGTTTATAAATTCGATAAATCGTTGATTATTAAAGTCAACCATGCGGGTTTCCGGGTCAAAGAAACCGTGCATGTATTCGAAACCAAACCCCACATCGAAATTATGCCAAAGGTACATAGGATATTCTGTATAGGGGTTGCTTCCCGGGATATTATAGGTACGCGCTAACTCCAGCAACCGGGACATGGATATTCCGTCACTATACATTTCCATGGCTTGATACAAACCTGAGACTAAGTTGTTGGTGGCTACAATGCTAAACGAAAACGTAAGAGGGAATGCGTAAAGATACCCGCTTGCCGACGCCGCATTTATGACGTTCATAAAATAATTATAATCATTAAAATCTGCGGTGGCATTGATTAACGGCAGCCAATCCGCAAAATACCCGGTATTGTGGGTGTTAACCATCACAGCCTCCATCAAAACCGGCGCCGTGCCGCCCGCAAGCGCAGCGGTTGTTTGGTCTATGGCTCTTGATAAATTACTGCCAAAGGTAGTTATTTCAACGGTTATGCCAGGGTTTCGCCGCATATATTCGTCCGCAAAGGCAGCGATATTATTGCTGTACCTACTTAGCGCATATATTGTCAGTGTCTCTCCATAGAAATGCGTACGATCCATGAGCTGCTCCGCTTCTAGCTGGCCGGTATCGGGGATGTTGGCGCCTCCTACGGTAGTATCTCCGGGGCGTGGGCCGGTTCCATCTGCTTGTGCGGATACGTCATCTAATGATTGAGTATTGCGGCCGCAGGCTATCATATTAAGGGTTACTATCATGATTAGTAATAATAAAGCGGCTTTACACTGTAGTTGCACTTTAATATTTTGCATAGCTACCTCCCACAATAAATTACAAATGTCTTTATTTCGATTGTATCATAGCTGCAAAGGTAAAAAAAGCCCGTCAAGCTCGAAATTTTGCGATTTTGATGGGCTTTTGTCTAGTATACTTATTATGATAAATACGCAGGTATAACAGTTATATAAATTCCTCCTGTTTATGGCCGTCCTACCAAATTACCCAGACTTACAGCGTATACGTCATCTATAACCATCCGGAAGCTTACATCGCGATTTTCCTGCTTGGCACGGGCTTCTAGCTGGCTGCGGTGGAAATTTTTAAGATCGGCACTAAGAGGTAGATTTCCACAGTCAAGTAAGCGGATTGCACCTACATTATCACGGGCAGGCATAATTTTTCCGGCACTATACCGGCTTGGGGCGAAAGGAACGTCCAGCACGCCTGATTCGAAGGCACGCACTGTACCTTGAGCAATGTCACCGTCCCCTATTTCCAGCATTTTAGCCATAATCAAGCGTACTTCTTCTTTAATTATGTCGCATTCGGCGTTTACGCTCTCTAGGCCCAATAGCGGCTGGTCGCGCAACATAGACATTAGCTGCTTGGTAGCCTTTAGCCCTGCAGCGTTCGCTTCCTTAGTGGGGATGCCTATAGCTTCATGCGGGGTTTTAACAATCACTTTTGTTGCGCGGGAAAGCACTGCCGCCGCCGCGCCCCATGATATAACACCGAAAGCCTTGCTTTCGTCTTGAGGGAAGCCACCCATCCATTGATGGAATACTGTAGTAACTTTTACATCGGCATACCCATGTTCATACAAGTAATGCTGGGTTAGCTGACGCAAGCTTTTAATTGCGGCTACGTCTTGGATTAGGTTGCCGCATTGGCCATAGCCAACCGTAATACATTTGCAGCCTTGTTCTGCCGCTAATAACGCTTCTATAATTGCTACTGTGGTTGAGATACATGGCGGCACCAATGTTCCTGTAAGCGGGCCAAATGGCTCTCGGTTTATAGTTACACCTGCTTCTTCGTACAAGCCAATCAAGCGGTCACAATATTGCCAGTCAGCGATAGTTTTTTCCAGCGGGTGCTTTTTGGAATAAGGGATATTATAGGATATCCCGCCGCCTTCATAAGATGTAAAACCGCCCGCTACGCTTATCTCAGTAAGGAGTCTTGCGTCAGGTGTTCCATGGCGCACTTGTACGGGGCTTTTTAGGGATGATGTGATTTTACGGCAGATTTCCGCACCATAGTTAACCGCCGGGAACCCGTTGAGCATGGAGCGGTTATTACGAATGCTTTCATCTATGCCTACTTGGGCTTCTTGGTAACGGTTATGGCGGGTGTAACTATCTATCGTGGTGGGTAAAAGGTCCGCTGCACCTTCGGTTTCAAGATGGCTTAGTAGGGCGATGTGTTCTTCTGGCAGGGCGACACCTGCCCTGGGTTGGGTTAGAGTGCGGCCCTCGCGGTCTGCTGTTTGTAAGGCGATTGAGAAGCATTTTTCTTTTGGGATGGATTTTTGGTAGGCTACGGCTTCATCGAAGTTAACGGCCTTGCCGGTTTCCCACTGGGCTAGGACTTCCTTGCGCGTGGCTTGGAAGTGGTCTGGGGTTAGTTTTCGGTTTTTTAGGGCCATTGGCGGCCTCCTTTTATATGGGCGTTTCGATTTGAAATGGGCTGAAGTAAGCCGGAAAATGCGACGCTTCAACGCATTTTCCGGCGCAGCCTGAAGCCCAATTTCAAACGAAATCGCTATAACGGATTCGGATTTTCGAAATCTGCTGTCGAACAGAAGTTAAATTCCTCTTTCTCGGCTCCTTCTTTCCACGCCTGCATATTGGGGTTGTCGCCGTATGTTTTTATTCTGTAATCGATATTGCTTAAACCTACTTGCTTTGGGTCATAGCCTTGGGGTGATAGCGTGATAAAACGGTTGCTAGGGGCTTCAAATGTATAAAAAGTATGCGTTTCATGGGTTTGAAAATAGAACAAATTTTTAGCAAAGTACTCGATATTGTCTTTTGCGGTTTCATCTGTCCATGTGTCATCGTTATATTTTGCCTCTTTATTGAAGAAGACTGGTTCATGGTTTGCCAAGCAGTTACGGAGTTCTAAAAGGCTTAGGTAATCTTCCTGCTGATTGGTGAAATAGGCGTTTAGCGTTGGGTCCAGCATTACCCATTTGTTAATGCCTGTAATATAGGCTTGGGTGACACAGTGGTTATCGCCGTCATAAGGCGAACATGGCATGATGAAGACTGTTTTAGCCTTTATGCCAATTGCGAGTAGGCACTCTGTCAAGATTACAGACAAGCATACGCAGTTAATTCCATGTTCGCTGCCTTTGTTGAAGGCGCTGTTAAGCAAATCCAGCGCGTTACGTGATGTTGAACCGGAATAATTGCCCTTGTGATAGATGTGGCAAGATACCCAGTTAAGCAGGTTTTTGGCCTTGGTGAAGTCATCGCTAGTACCAGCTGTTGTTTCGATTGGATAGGTAGTTTTTAGCTGGTTGAATTTGGGGTGGTTGTGGTCGTGTTTAAAAATTGTGGCTGTTTTGGCTGCGGCGGGTAGCGCAAAGGCTTTTAGTAACCCCGTATAGATATTGTAACTCATGGTGTATCCTCCTTCTATTGCCTTGACCTGTACGCACAATGGGGACAGGTGGAGCAGTCGCTGTCATATGTTTTTTCGCATTTAGTACATATGGTTTTTTCTTTGGCTGGCTTTGTTTGGCGCTCTAATAATTTTAGTTTTTCTAGGATTTTTTCTTGGTTCCTAAGCACCGTTGCCAGTGCAATAAAAGGTATTACGGAGGCAACGCTCACGATAAACAATAAGAATAGCCCAAGCGGTGTGAGGCTAAAGGTAGCAATACCTATGATTAATAGGACGATTGCGACTATGCCCCCTGTTACGTACAAGATTTCTTTCATCATATTGGGCCTCCTTTCTGTGGATATGGCATTTACAGAATTAGTAGCTTTTGCTTCATCATTTTAAGCGCAAGCCCCGGAAATTTGCGCGACAAAAGCCCCATTGCCGCTAGACAGTAGTCCTTATCTAGGAGTAACTGCGGGCTTTGGGGCTTTAATAGGTTAGTATCCATTGGGCTGTAGATAGCAGCCTGCAATATGCTTCCGGGAAATGCGGCGTTTACAATTGCACCGCCTGTGCCTATTACATATTTAACACCGGTCAAGTCTTTGCCGGTTTGTACAAGGGTTTCGCCTATAGGCGTATATATCCGTTCATAACTGCCAGCGTGGCGGGCGGCTGAGATTCTTATGGCTTCACAGGCAAGAGCGTTTTCTATTTTTGTATAGGCAGCATATTCACCGGTGGGAAGTTCATCCGGATGAGCGGTGCATATGTCTAACCATGTGTTTACATCTGATTCTAAAATGCCGTAAGTGCTGTAAAACTGTGCCATTCCACCCTCCGCAATAGCTGCAAGCATTGGCTGAAGCGAATAGCGCATACCGATATCGCCTTCTACTGTGCGCTTAGCATAAGGCTCTATCAGCCCTTGGATGTACACATTAGTGCTTACGGGGAGGCCGCCTGCCATCGAGTAGACATCTGTTGTTGCTCCGCCTAAGTCGAAGACCATCAGCTCGCCTAGGCCGGGCTCTGTTTCTATGCCTTGGCTTAGAAGCTTTGCCGCTTCGTATACGGCCAGCGGAGTTGGGATTATTTCGCCGGACATGATGCTCTGGGCTTGGCGAAGCCCTTTAGCGGAGATGATATTCTTTATGAAAAGTTCTCGTATAGCATTTTGGGCAGGTTCTATGTTTAGCTTGCCAAACTGTGGCATAACATTTTCACATATTATTGCGCGTTTGTGACCTTTTATAGCCAATTCATAGGCTTCGTGGGCGGCGGCACGGTTACCCGCAATTATGACGCAGAAATCGCCTTCAGTTTGAGCTATGGTTTCGGCGTTTTTAAGCAGTACATCTTTATTTCCGCCGTCTATGCCACCACTTAATAATATAATATCGGGGGCAAGGCTTAAAATTTCAGCTTTATCGGCACCGGTTAGCTCATATGCAAAAGTTTTAAGAACCTTTGCCCCAGCGCTTGCGGCGGCTAAGCGAGAGGCTTTTGCAGTTAGGTCAGGTACAAGGCCGCTTGCTACCATTTTAAGCCCACCCGCAGCGGAGCTTGCTGCAAGGCGTGTTTCGAAATCCCGCCTGCCGCAGAGTTTTTGGATTTCGTCTAGGGCGGTGTTATAGCCATCCATAACATTGGTTTCAATTGTTGTGAATGCCTTGGCAAGGGCCGCGATTTCACCGGTATCTGTGTCTATTACACGCAATTTGGTGAATGTGGAACCAAAATCGCAGCAAAGTAGAAGGTTCATGCAATCACGTTCCTTGGTTGGTGATGTGATGCGTAAATTCTTAGAGTATTCCTGTATCCTGCCTTATATGCTCTATACTTATCTGTGGGTCCGCACCCGGCGGGTACACCCTATCAAAGCCCATTTCCAAAAACCGCTTTTCAACTTCTGCAAAATCCTGCTTGCCTACCACTAGATTGCCACCTGCATAGAGTTTTATTACAGCAAGCCCAGCCTCATCACATTTCTGTCTTAGTCCTTTGCAGTCGATTTCACCATGACCGTATAGCGATGATACAACTATTAAATCCGCCGCCGCTTCTACCGCGGCCTCTACAAATTCCTGCTGGGAAACCATTACCCCAAGGTTGACTACATTAAAGCCTTCCTGAGTGTATACATAATCAAGTATCTTATTACCCACAGCATGCACATCTGCACCAATAACACCCAACACTAATGTAATCTTCTTCACGCAACCCATTCCCTTCTGATAAAAGTTCTATACAACTGAAGGTTCAAGCACCAGCTCGCCCCCACTAAAGCGTGAAAATCCAAGCTTGCCCCATGGCAAAGATGGTGCCAGCCCCAAAATAACCTCCGCCATTGATTGGCCAGTAGCCGGAGCCATCATAAAACCATGGCCAGAATACCCAGCGGCTAAGTAAAATCCCTCAAGGCTTGGTACACGGTCGTAAATAGGATGGCTGTCCGGCGACATATTGTAAAGGCCTGCCCATTGACGAAGCATACGTAAGTTTTTAAGCTGCGGTAGGACTTTTACAATGGTTTTAGCCATAGCCACTGGGAAACGGCTGTCTGCGGTTATTCTTAAATCCTGCGGCTGGTCTTGGCAGGTACGGCCCATTAAAAATGAGCCATGTGGCGTTTGCTGGCAGTAGAAGTTCAAGGAAAAGCTCATCAGCATCGGGTCTAACATGCGCTCAACAGGCTCTGTCACCATTATATTATGCCGCCGTGAATACAGGGGCAGTTCGGCGCCCACCATATCTGCAATCTGCTGAACATAGCCACCGGCTGCATTGACTACGGCATTTGTATCGATGCTACCTTGGCTTGTATCCACCCCTGCTACACGCCCGTTTACTACCCTAATACCTGTAAGGGTAGTATTCGTGTATATCGTCCCACCCAGCCGCTTAAAAGCACCCGCGAATGCCCGTGTAGTGGCAAATGGATTAAGATGGCCGTCTCGGCTATGGAACGCTGCCGCAAGCACGCCCTCTTTGTTAAGAGGCGGGGCTAGAGCCTTAGCTTCCTCGGGGGTAAGAAGCTTTGTGCCAATACCAAGGCTATTTTGAAGGGCTATGTTTTCCTTTGTTTGCGCGAGTTCCTTTTCTGTAGTAACCAGCATCATATAACCACCTTGGTGGAATTCAATATCACCTTCAAACTCTAATTCATCTACGGCAGTCTCGAAAAATTCGCATGAAAATTTAGACATGATGCAGTTAAGTGACGAACCCCATTGCTGACGAATACCCGCGCCACAACGGCCCGTTGCGCCCGCGGCAAGGAAATCCCTTTCTAAAATGACGACATTTTTTGCGCCATGCTTTAGCAGAAAATAACCGATAGAAACACCGGATATGCCCCCGCCTATGATAACAATATCTGCTGTTTTGTTCATTAATTATTCCCCGTTCGTACGGATAATATTTTCATATACATCGGGATATAATACTGTGTAAGCACCATACCTTATTCTTCGATATAGGCAGCTAAATCGCCCAATGCAATACTTTTTACCGTTGGGCGGAATGAACCGGCAGCAAGCTCTGCCACGGTTATGCCAGATATCCTCGACAACTCATTTGCTATAATGGGCATACAATTCCTACCTTGGCATGGCCCCATGCCTATGCGGGCTATTTGTTTTAGTTCTGGTATTGTGGTATAGCCATTGGCAATCAATGCACGGATATCACCTATGCTTAAATCGTTGCAGCGGCAAACAATACCTGTATCTTCAGCCTCTTCTTGAATGGCACTTGAGGGTACTGTGCTTACTGGCTCTTGGGTTATACGGATGTTTCTTACTATTTTTATAAGGTCTTTATCCACTGATATAGATACTATGGGTACTCTATTCATACTTTTGCTATTTTGCACTTGAATAACCTCAGCTTCGGCTACAGCTTTGCCTTCACGGTCAAGTGCTTGTACTATTTGACCTCTCTCTGGAAGAGGGCGGAACTCATATGGCAATTTTATTAGCGCATGGTCATCGGACCATGCTGCATTTACAACTATTATAGCCAATCCTGGGCACTTGGTCATACATAGGATACAACCATTGCATTTATCATCATCAATTATTGGCCTGTCATTTATGTCGGCGAAAGGCAAAATCGCGCCTCGCGGGCAAGCCGTAGCGCATGGGTCACATGGTATGGACTGGAAGCATTCTATTACCGCTACCGGGCCTTGGGCCATGCGTTCTTTGTCTGGGAAAATGGATTCTATCTCGGATTGTGTAGGTATGCCTGTCTTTTCCAACATATTTAGTTGCCTCCATTTTCATAGGGATGCAGTCCGTCACTTACAGATGTATTGTATAGCATTGCAGCTGGTATCGCCGTTACTATTATCAAAACTGAAAAAGGTCCGTTACTAATATCAAAACCGCACTTGTGCCAGCGCAGATAATATACGTTCGCCTGTATGGCCGCGGCGTAAGGAGTCAAGCTGGGCCAAGAAATCGCCATGTTTTATTTCAAAATCCGGGGTACTAAATCCAAGATACTTCGCCGCAGACAGCCCTGCAAGCCGCCCTTCAACCATAGCGGCAGAGGCTTCTTCAATACCACAGACATCACCCGCAACAAAAATATTTTCACATGATGTGGCCATCCCTGCGTCCCTATACGGCACATATCCACCCAAATCACGGACATATATCATCTTACAGCCTAATTGCCACAACAACTCAGACAGTGGCGACAATCCAACTGCCACACACAAAACATCTGCATTGTACACCTTTTCAGTACCAGTGATACCCTGCCACTTATCATCAAGCTCCCACAAGATCACAGATTCTAATTTCTCCTGCCCCGCCGCAAGCTTTACGGAATGCTGTGTCAGAATAGGTACACCCATGCGCCTTAGCTTAGCCGCATGAACCAAGTAACCGCCTATTTTAGAGCCACCTTCGGCAACGGCCAAAACCTCAACTCCGGCTTGCAGTAACTGGTAGCTTACAATAAGCCCAATATTACCGGCTCCCAACATAATTACACGACTGGCTGGCTTAATACCGTACTGGTACATAAGTGTTTGCACAGCACCTGCGCCATATACGCCGGGTAGGTCATTGCCGGGAAAGGGTAGTGATTTTTCTCCTGCTCCTGTGGCTACAACAACGGCCTTAGGATGGATTTTTGTGTAACCAGTTTCTGTTTCCGCGGCCCAAATACCATCATCATAAACAGCCAAGGCCGTGGCATTAAGTGACAAGGTTACATTGGGCATGGTGCTTATCTCGCCAAGTAAAATATCCGAAATATCAAAGCCCCGGTAGGACGCGTACTGCCCTTTAGAACCAAAGAACATATGCGTCTGCTTTACCAGCTGCCCACCCGGCACGTGGCTTCTTTCTAATATAAGCACACTTGCACCAGTGGCTCCGGCTTCTTTTGCGGCCATTAGCCCTGCGGGTCCGGCGCCAATTATTAATATATCTGTATGTATCACACCGTACCTCTGCCTTTTTGGGTTTCTACTACCATACCGTCTTGCACTAGCTCTATGCAGGTTTTGACATTGGACTTTCCATCAACAACCATCATACAGGAAGAGCAATTACCAATGGCACAATAAAGCCCCCTAGGCCTGTGCTTAATGGGGCTGTTGGCCAAGGCGCGATAACCGGCGGCGTATAATGCTGCCGCTATGGTTTCGCCGGCGTGGGCAGAAATTTGTATACCATCAAAGGTAAAGGCCAGCGGCGTACCACGTTCGTAATCTAGGATTGGATGATTAGAAAGTCTCACAGAATCACCTCGACTGCAGTTTTTTACCATAAAGTATTTCATCCATGACAATTGCTTAAAATCCAGATCATCTGCCATTAAACACAGCCTGCCGGCTACAGCCTGTGCTGCTAATAATCTGACGATGCGCCCATTCTATTATGCCTGCAAAGTGTGCATAGCACATATTAATGGGAAATTCATCTACACCGAACTCACTAAGAATATCAAAATAATTTTCTATAACGCAAGCATATCCGGGCAGCTTTCCAATTTTGTACTTATACATAATTTCATATGCAATGTCAAGATTTATGCTTTACAGGATATTCTGGTATGTGCACAAAGGTGCTGTAGAATCATACAAATATCATGCATGGCTAAAACCAAGATTAAAACAATTAACCATTTAAACAGTCCCGTCGGAGCCAAAAATACGAACACTTCTATGCATTTTTGGCGACAGGCAGGGCCAATTTAAAGCCTAATTGTTATAACATCAAAAAGCGCACTTTTATTGCACCTTTGATACATGACGGAAATTGTATCTAATGTGCAATAAATGCGCGCTCTTATTTTAAGAATTTACCGTAAAATTCAGGTTTTTGTTCTTGGGTCAGCGGCAAGCCGCTTCATTGGTCAGTGACATGTTGCTGCCTACACTCAGTTCACAGCGTACCACAGCTGTGGTTCACACCACAGTAAACCTACCTGAAAGCCTAATATCATCCGAACTCGCGCCGACCATAACCCTAAACACACCCGGCTCCACAACCCATTCAAAATCCTTATTCAAGAGGCGTAGTTCCCAATGCCCTAGCGTCATGGTTATAGTCTTGCGCTCACCCGGCTGCAAATGGATACGGGTAAAGCCCTTAAGTTCCTTACGTGGGGTTACAACCGATGTGATAACATCGTCAAGGTACAACTGCGGCACCTCGTCCCCTGCCCTATCGCCGGTATTAATCACGTCAAAGCTTACTTGTATCTGCCCATCCGGCGCTATACTCTCCGCAGACATCTGCAGGTTGTCGTAAGCAAAGTTTGTATAACTAAGCCCATGGCCAAAATGGTATAGCGGATGATAATCCATCTCTACATATCTAAGCCCACCCGCTGGCTTACGGCTGTAATGCACAGGAACCTGCCCTACAGATTTAGGGAAAGACATAGGTAAGCGCCCCGCCGGGTTAAACTCACCAAAAATAGCCTCAGCCATGGCTTGCCCGCCCATTTGGCCAGGGAACCATGCTTCTAATATAGCGGGGATGTGGTCGTTCTCCCATCTTAGTGTCAGCGGCCTACCGTTTTGCAGTACTAGTACCACTGGGGTACCTGTTTCATAGATGGCCTTAACCAAGTCTAGCTGATGCCCCGGCAAATCCAAATTGGTGCGGTCCAAGTTTTCACCACAGGTCTGACCGGAATCGCCTACGGCAACAATGGCAACATCGGCCTTCTTGGCCATTTCTACAGCTTCGGTCATATCCGGTTCTCCCATGTTAAAGCCGAATACGGCACGCCCGCCTCTTGCCTTATTGCGGTATTCCAGCCGTACATCGTACTCCTGACCTTTTTTAATGGCGAACGGCGCGAGTTTCGTCATCGCGCTGTTAAATTCCCAAGCATCCGCGATAAGCTTGTCATCTATATACAGCCGCATGCTGTCCATCGTGCTTAGGCCGATGTACATATCCACATCTTCGTTCCCAATCAACTTTCCTGTCCAGCGGATAGAATAACGGTCGGCGCTAACGCCTTTACCAGGTGGCGAGAACCACCAGTTGAAATCAATCCTCGGGTCAACACGGCTTAGAACCGGCTCACCACTCATGTCTATATTATTGTAGTATTCTCCAAGCAGTCCGGCTTCGCCATTAGGTGCACGCAACACTTCTGACTGGAAGGACCTCAGAACACTGTCCAATATGTTGCAGCCTTGGGCATGATATATTTTGGTGCCGGGCGAAGCTACTTGGCGTATGCCGTCAAGTAATGTTACGATTTCTTCTTTTTTATATGGGCCGGTATAGTCCCCAAGGCGCGGCTCATCGGCACTGGGGCCAATTACCGCTACTGAGCCTATATCTTTAGAAAGCGGCAGCAGCCCGTCATTTTTAATCAATGTCATAGCTTTGCGGGCTACGTTAAGCGCCGTATCCAAGTGGGCCTTACTACGGCCTGTTACAGCAAAGAGATTTGGGTCTGTGTGAGTATTTTCAAACAAACCCAGCAGGAACTTCACCCTAAGAACACGCGCCACAGCTTGGTTTAGCACAGCTTCAGGCACTTCTCCAGTATTTACAAGGTCAACCAATGTTTCCTGATACATATCATGCGGGAAGTCATAGAACTGCATGTCTACCCCGGCCATAAGCCCCATTTTAAGAGCTTCACGCCTGCTTTCTGCCACACGGTGGGAAGAAAACAGCATATTTACTGCCGTCATATCCGAGCGTACAAATCCCTTCATCCCCAACTTGCCGCGCAGGATTTCGGTCATAAGTTCATAGTCTCCAGCACAGGGAATCCCGTCAATAGAGGCATAAGAACACATTGTGTTAAGCGCTCCCGCGTCGAAAGCGGCCTCGAACACGGGCAGGCAGTAGGCATAATGCTCATGCTTACCCATAGTGGCAGGTGCGCAGTTAAGCCCACCTGTTGGCTGACCATATCC
>Ga0131853_10004739_pt1 | contig 24397 bp, 22 predicted proteins | sample TergutLab28metaG_FD_92764 | JGI IMG/M metagenome (GOLD analysis project Ga0131853, IMG submission 92764) | Labiotermes labralis P1 segment gut microbial communities from Petit-Saut dam, French Guiana - Lab288 P1 (version 2) (version 2) | ecosystem: Host-associated > Arthropoda: Insects >...
GAGGGCTTTCACCTCTTTTGCTTCGCCGAACAGGCAGTGCATCAGCGCCATATCGTGCACGCCGCCGTCAAGAAAAATCCCGCCCGCGAAGTTCGGGTGCTGCCGCCACTCTTTCGCGCTGAACGAGTCGCCCATCATGCCCTGCTCAAAACCTGCGGCGGTGTTGAAAATAAAGTAAGCCACTTCGCCAATCTGCCCGCTGGTGATGATTTCCTTGATGACTGTGCAAAATTCCTCATAGCGGAAATTTTCGGCCACGAGCATCTTCGTGCCGTGCTAGTTTTTCAGGGCGATGAGCTCCTTTGCACCTTCCAAAGTGGCCGCAAGTGGCTTTTCGGCGATGAGGTCTTTGCCCGCCAGGATAACATCGCGCGCGACCTCGAAGTTCTCCGAAATGGGCACCAGCGTGAGCACGACGTCGATGTTGCTTTGCTGCAAAAGCTGCTTATGATCGCTGTAAATTTGCTCAGCGGGCAAGTGCAATGCTGCCGCTGCGCCGCGCGCCTTTTCGATTTCCGTGTCGCACATTGCCACGATTTCATAGCAATCCCCAAGCTGCGCAAGCGCGGGTTGGTGCAGTTTGTCCCAGGCCAGGCCGATGCCGATTACGCCAAGTTTTAGTTTCATAAATATACTCCTTTGTGTTTTTTGTAGTATTTCCAGCCGGGCGGGAAAAATAGAAACAACTTGCATTTAGACTGAAAAAAAGCTATAATATGTGCAGCGAATTGCCCAGACAAATCATCGTAGAAAATGACAAGCACAGTTTTAAGTTTTGTGTTATGCTAAGAACCCGTATTCACAACCTGAGACGCCATCTTTTCGGAATTTTTTTCGCACCTCAGTGTCAACACCCCACATCTTACGTCAGTAACGCTGTGTGTTTTTTCCTTGAGCTGCAAAAAAATCTCTCGCAAATCTGGCACCCTATGCTGTGAATACAGGTTCTAACACGGGAGGTAAAGTTTTGGTTTGGATTGACAAAATCAAAGAGGCAATTGATTTCATGGAACGCAACTTGTTTGAGCCAATCAACGCAGAGGCCGTTGGCAGGGCGATCAACTACGCGCCGTCGTCATTCTCAAATATTTTCAGCGCTGTGGTTGGTTATTCTGTGGGGGAATACATTCGCTTTCGGCGGCTGACTGTTGCGGCAGAGCAGCTGTTGCAAGGGAATATTTCTGTTACGGAAATGGCGTTCCAGTGCAATTACGAAACAGTCGAAGCGTTTTCGAAGGCCTTCAAACGCTTCTTCGGTTGCACGCCTTCACAGTTTGTTGAGGCCCAGCCAAAGCATCACAAATTCACTCCCATCCATATCCATTTTCAATTAAAGGGAGGATTCAGCATGACACGCAACTTAATTCCGGGATTACAAAAGGTGGATTGGGCCGATACACAGCGGCAAAATGAGTTCGTCAACAGCGTGATTTCGGCGCTCAATGGGCTTGGCGAGAAGCTAGACTACGACTATGTCTGTGCAGTGTCCGGCAGCGCGTTTCGCACATCGTTTTCCATGCAGGGATGGAACCACGGGAACTATCATGTTTCCATGGCACCGATGATCATTGAACACACGTTTAAGATGCTGGGCTATGAAGTCACGCAGCACACAAGAAGCAACTTTGACACCGACAGCCAACTGATGATGGACAGCATTGACAAAGGCGTACCCGCCATCACGCTGGAGGGCGTGATCGACTGCGCCGACGCCTGCGTGATTTCCGGCTATGACAACGACGGGCAGGTATTGCTTGGCTACAACCCCTTTATGGACGTTGAAGACGACCACGATGAAGCGCCGGACAACACGGGGTATTTCAGGAAGTCGGACTGGCACAACGGCCATTTTGCGGAGGAAAACCAGGGACGGATACTCATTATTGGGGAAAAGCGCGAAAAGCCGAACCAAAAAGTCATATTGAAAGAAACGATGCAGTTGATTTCAAACCTCATCCGCGAAGAAAGCGTCGTTCCCCGGCAATACAACGGCCTGGCCGCACACAGAGCGTTTTCCAATGCCTTGCTGACCTATGAATGGGACGACAGCTTTGAGCCGCACCTGAATGTGATGTGCAATTACAAGCAATACCTCGACCGTCAATATGCCATGAAGTTTTTTGAAGAACACGGCCGCCGCGATTTGGCTGTGCTTTATGGAGAAATTGCAGAGCGTTGCGCCGAGCTTGGGCAGATTATTCCGCAGGATTTTTCCGCCGGAAAGAAGTTCAGCAAGAAACGCAGGCTCAAGCCTTATTGCGATGTGTTGCTGGAGATTGCCGCGCTGGAAGAACGGGCGCTGAAGTTGTTGCGGTAAAAAACATTTCGATATCCCTTGACTCTGACACCGTGTCGTGCTTTATAATGATTGGCGAAGGAGGTGGGAACCATGGAATTGCAGACAATCAACCAAGTGTCGAAGGCCTATGGCGTGTCTGCGCGGATGCTGCGGTATTACGAGCAGGCGGGCTTGATCGAAAGCCAGCGCAAGCCGGATTACGCCTACCGGGTGTATGATGAAACTGCGGTGCTGCGCCTGCGGCAGATTATCATCCTGCGCAAGTTGCGTATTCCCATGCGGCAAATCAGCGCGATTCTTAACCAGCCTGATGCATCACAAGCGGTGGAAATCTTTCGGCAGAACATTCGCGAGCTGGACGATGAAATCAACGCGCTTTCGCTTGTGAAGGACATTCTTGGCCGCTTGGCCGATGAATTGCAGCAGCGCGCCAGTGTTACGCTTGACGTGACCACGCTGAGCGATTCGTCGCTGCTTTCCATTGTGGATTCCATGCCTCTTTCAAATAATCATGTGAAGGAGCGAATTTCAATGGACGATTTTCAAAAAGCAAACGAGGTGCTGGCCAGCCTGAAAGACAAAGATGTGCGCATTGTCTATCTGCCGCCTGCCACGGTATTGTCGCACCATGCCGTGGGTGACGATGAACAAGGGCGCATCCCCGAAGACCAACACGAACCGCTGCTCGACAACTTTGAGAAAGAGCTGGCGGCCATCAAGCCAGATTTTCGGCACTACGGCTTCAAACACAACGTAAAAGACAAGCGTGGCTACGAGCGCTGGGTCACCATTCCCGACGACATGGAAGTTGCGCCGCCGTTCACGAAAAAGCTCTTCCCTGGTGGGATGTATGCGGCCTGTGTGCTGCCCGTTGACCCATGGGAAGAAGGCTGGGTGCTGTTGGAGCAGTGGATTGCGCATAATGAAAAATACGAAATTGATGACCGAGACTGGCTGGAGGAACATACCTCCGCGGCGACGATTATCACAGGCGCGGAGGGTTACATCGACCTGTTGCTGCCAGTGAAAAAGCGCACGAAGAAGCGTGAGCCAATCAAGCTGGGCTACATCGAAAACAGCGAAAAACTGTGCGGCTATAAAGCAAGCGTGATTAAAAAAGGCGGCTTCACGGTTGCGGGGTATACGACAGTTCGATCTGGTGATGAGCCGAATGAGAATTTTTATGCCGAAGTGATTGCCGATGGACGACTGGAACGACTAATAGCCCAGCTGAAACCTGGCGCGCCTGTTTTGATCTATCAATCCTACGACGGCGAATGTGGGCAGATGAAAGCCAAAACTGGCGTTTGGAGTTTTCGGCGAACGATATGCGCTGATGTGAATGATATTATTGATTTGGATGCGCTGGGCGATGTGTTCACCGAAAAAAATGCGCCGAAGCATTGGATTGAGTTTGAGTTTCCGCGCAAGCAGTATAAAAAATACATGAAAGATTCGGGTCCGCATAGCCACGTGCAAAAGCTGGGCTGGAAGTTCAGCGGCAGCGGGCATTTCGATGTTTGTCTTGACCGTGAGCTGATTTTGACCAAAGAAAACAAGAAGACCGTGCTGAAGTTTTGGATGCCGGTTGTGCCGATGAAGTAGCATCAGACAAATCTGAGCATTCCAAGACAAGACATAATTGCATTTATTTGTTATACTATCCTCAATGGGAGGGGCAGGAATATGCACTGGATTAAGGAAATGCAGAGCGCCATTGGGTTCATAGAAAACAGGCTGACGGAAGAGCTGCGCATGGAGGACATCGCGCACAGCGCCAATTCGTCGAGCGCGAATTGCCAGCGAATTTTCAGCATTGTTACGGGCATGACAATCGGCGAGTATATTCGCTCTCGGCGGCTTTCGCTGGCGGGGCAAGAGTTGGAAAGCTCTGACGCAAAGATTCTCGACATTGCACTAAAATACGGCTATGAAACCGCCGAGAGCTTCACCAAGGCCTTCACGCGTTTCCATGGCGTTACGCCTTCTGTTGCCAAGCGCCAGACATCCACGCTGCAATATTTCGCGCCCCTCTCCATCAACATTGATATCAGAGGAGGCTTTCACATGCGCAGAAAAATCATTCCCAATATCCCGAATGTGGACTACAATGGCAACGAGGTTGACTATGTTTTTAACCTCTTGGCGGCAACGTTTGCAGGCGCAGGCGAAACAATTGACCAAGCGGAACTTGCTGCATACAGCGGCATGGCAAACCGTTTTGTGTGGAAACCTGATGCTTGGCAAGTTGGCTATGAGGCATTGGACAGCATTGACCAAACGCCCTTTGAAACCATGATACGCCTGCTGAAATCCTTTGGCTGGGATGCCAAGTATGTCAGCGTGTTGCGCGACAGCGACGGCAAGCCGCTGAATACCGACAGCGAACAGATAAGGCGCGACTTTGTTGATTCTATCGACAACGGCTACCCCATTCTGCACCACATGGGCAACTATGAAGACAGCAAATATCATCGGCCTTGTGTGACTATCGGCTATGAAAGCGATGGCAGTGTGATTATCACAAAAAGCGGGCTTGATGGCGAAGACGCCTACAGCGAAAAGTTTTCTGAAACAATCGCACACGAAAACTGGGAACAAGCTGTTTCGGCTTATGTTATATTGAAAGGCAAAGTTGCCGCTCTTCCCGAGCGGGAGCGATTTCTCGAATTGCTGAAACTCATCGTCAGCCGCGCCAACATGACAGACAAGATAAACGGCATGCATGTTGGTTTCGCCGCTTGGGAGGCTTATTTGCACGACATCGAATTCAGCGATTTTTCGCACTTATCCCCCGAAGAAGTTGGAGCCAGAATGGGTGTTTATTGCGACGGTTTGTGCCAGATATGGGGTCGCAACGCGGGGTTGCCGTTTTATAAATCAATCGCCAAGCGCTACCCCGAATGGCGCAAAGAATTGAAAGCCGCAATTGCCGCTTTGGATGCCTGCGCCAATTACGGCGGCTATTTGTGGACGATCGGGTTTTCGATGGATGACTTCAAAACGAGAAAATTTGCTGACCCTACTGCGCGAAAGAAGCTGGCCGACGAGGGACGCAAGGCCATGCGGAAGGATTTGCTCGCTGTGGAGCAGTTCGAGAAGATATTACGCAAAGAGGGCTAATTAGAGCGAAGCAAAACTACCGCATGAATTTCCATATTGCAGCGCACAACCTGCTAACATCACAATAATCAAAAAGGCTGCGATAAGCGGCTTTTTTTGTGCAAAATAAAACAGCATTTGCCTGCCAGAAATATCCGATTGACCCCTTGAACAGCTTATTCAATGGTTTTTTCAAAAAATTGCTCATTACCAAAAAATATGCTTGACAAGACTGTTCAGTCCTGATATAATGTACATGTTCATCAAGTACACCAAAGACAGAGGAGGACTTAATATTGGACATTGTTATTAGCAATAACACCAGCAAGCCTATCTATGAGCAGATAACAATGCAAATTAAGGCAATGATCATGAACGGCGAATTGCAGAGCGGCGCACCGCTTCCATCGATGCGCGCGTTGGCAAGGTCAATTCATGTCAGTGTTATCACCGTCCAAAAGGCATATGAGGACCTGCAGCGCGATGGTTTTATTGACACAACCGTTGGGCGCGGCAGTTTTGTTGCGGGGCAAAACAAAGATTTTATTCAAGAGGAACAGCAGCGCAGAGCAGAAGAGCATTTGCAGGAAGCCGCTGAAATTGGGAGGACACACGGCATTGCGGCGGAAAAGCTTATTGAGCTATTAAAATTATTTTATGAAGGAGAGGATTAAAGATGAGCACAATTTTAGAAGTAAAAGGATTGACGAAAAAATATGAAAATTCGGATTTTTGCCTGAACGATGTTTCTTTTTCAATACCAAAGGGAACCATTATGGGTTTTGTTGGTGAAAACGGGGCCGGAAAAAGCACAACGATCGGCTGTATTCTCAACACATTGGTCAAAGATGGCGGGACGGTTCATATCTTTGGAAAAGAAATGACTGATGGCAGCACGGATATTCGCGACGACATTGGCGTTGTGTTTGACACAAACAGTTTCCCGAAACACTTAACGCCGCAAAAAATAACTTCCGCGATGCGGCACATCTACTCGAGGTGGGATGACCGTTTGTTCAAAGAATATTTGCGCAAATTCAAGTTGCCAGAAGGCCAACGGATAAAAGCATTTTCGAGGGGCATGACGATGAAACTGCAGCTGGCAGTTGCGTTGTCCCACCACCCAAAGTTGCTGCTCTTGGATGAAGCGACGAGCGGACTAGATCCCATTGTGCGCGATGATATTTTGGATGTTCTTTTGGAGTTTGTGCAGGACGAAAGCCATTCCGTTTTGCTGTCGTCGCACATCACATCCGACCTTGAAAAAGTCGCGGACTATATCACGTTCATCCACGATGGCAGTATTTTTTTCAGCGAAAAGAAAGACGACTTGATTTATAATTACGGCGTTATGCGCTGCAAAGCGGCACAGTTCGAACAAATCGACAAGGCGGAGATTCTTGCCCACAGAAAACGCGATTACCAAATCGATGTGCTTGTTGCAGACAAACAGGCGGCAGCAAAGAAATACCGCGATGTTGTGATTGACCATATTTCCATTGAGGAAATTATGCTGATGCTTGTTAAAGGAGGAAAATAATGATGAAAACGAAAAGCCCAATGAGAGGAATGCTTACTTTTGCCCTTTTTTCTGCGAGTGGAAACGCGTTGTATCTTTTGCTCGGTTGTGCAGCAGCAGCAATTGCTTTTTTGATAACAAGCAATGTTTTGCCGGAAGGCTTGCAGGTACTTCTATTCAACTTTGCTGCCCTTTTTGGGTTGTTATCGTTTCCTTTGCTGGTTATAACCAGCCTGGGGGACAAAGACGGCGCCTGGGAGCGCTTTCAGCTGACAATGCCAATCAAACGCAGCGATTTGCTTCGGGTGCAATACCTGGCCGCAATGGTTGCCGTAGTGATAGGAGTCGCGCTTGTGGTGACAACAATTTTCCTGAGCGACCTCTTTGGCATGACCATTTTCGCAGAGCAAATGGAGATGGACAACAACTTTACGGCAGGGATATTCACCATGCTGCCCACGCTTGCAATGCCCTTTTTGATGTCCGGCTTGTTTTTCCCATTGGCTACAACCAAATTGGGCAAAGGTAAGGAAGCGGCGATCATGAATATATGCCAATTTTTCGCACTTGCAGTTATGATTTTAGCACCTTTTGTGGCTAACGGGTTCGGCTTGAATTTTAACACATTTGGAACCGCTATCCTCGCGGTGTCGGTGGTTGTATTCATCGTTTCGTATTTTATTTCGCGGAGAACTTATTCCAAGCTGGATTGGTGATATAGCTATTCCATTCGAGTTTAAGCACAGCCTTGGCGGAGCTCAAACGCAACAGCTATAATACAAAAAAGTGAAAGCGCTCAGTCCATTAAAAGATTGAGCGCTCATTTTTGTTATAAAAAATGCCCTACGCACAAACGGCATAGGGCAATGCAAAGTTATCTCATTTCATTGAGGTTTTGCAACAGGTTCCATTCTTTGTCCACTTGTTTTTGATATTCTTCAATCAAGTGTTCATTGCCTTTTTGGAACATGTGGCGGAAACGGCCCTGTTCTTTCAGGTAAACTTCAACCGGCTGCTTGTTCTTCGGGATATAAGACAGCGAAAGGTTGCCGTCAATGATTTCGAACATTGGCCAAACGCAGGTCTCAACCGCCAGCTTGCACATTTCCATCAGCCTGTGAGGTTCATAACGCCAACCACGCGGGCAGGGCGCAAGGATGTTGAGGAATGCGGCGCCTTTGGTGTAAAGGGCTTTTTCGCATTTTTCGCTCATGTCCTTAAAATTGCCCAAGGGCAAGGTTTGCGCCACATAAGGGATATTGTGCCCCATGACAATCATGGTGAGATCTTTTTTGTGGTGCACTTTGCCCGGGATTTTTGTGCCCACCGGCGTTGTGGATGTTTCTGCATAGGCCGGTGTTGAGCTGGAGCGCTGAATGCCCGTGTTCATGTAAGCGCCGTTGTCGTAGCAAACATAAACCATGTCGTGCCCGCGTTCCATTGCGCCGGACAACGCCTGCAGACCGATGTCATAGGTTCCACCGTCGCCGGCAACTGCGATGAACTTGGTTTCGGGCAAAATTTCGCCTTTGCGCTTTTTGGCCACATATGCGGCTTCGATGCCGGAAACGGTAGCTGCGACGTTTTCAAACGCACTGTGGATGAAAGAATCTTTCCAGGCGGTGTAGGGATACAAAAAGCTTGATACCTCAACGCAGCTGGTTGCGGCGGAAACCACCGCGTGATCTTCAGGGTTGAGCGCCCGCAGCATGGTACGCATCACGGGAGTTGCGCCGCAGCCGGCGCACAATCTATGACCACCGGTAAACCGTTCGGGCCGTTTGGCCCATTCTTTTAAATTATATGCCATGATTAGTCCTCCCTCACGCCTAAATAATTGTAGACTTCTTTCACCTTGCCGGTTTTTGCAATTTCCAGAAGATCATCATATACGGACTTAATGTCGTCGGTTTTTACATCGCGCCCGCCAAGCCCATAGATGTAGTTGATCACTTTGATACCATCAGTGCGGCCAAACATTGCGGAGGTAACATCGGTGAAGACCGGGCCGCCGGCGCCATTGCAGGAATCGGCTTTGTCCAGCACAGCAACTGCTTTGCACCTGGACAGCGCTTCCACGATTTGCTCCACCGGGAAAGGCCTGTATACGCGGATTTTAAGCAACCCGGCTTTCACGCCTTGCGCTCTTAATGCGTCTACAACATCTTTTGCGGTGCCTGCGGTTGAGTTCAAAATTACGATCGCAACTTCAGCATCTTCCATTTTGTATTCTTCGAACAATCCATATTTGCGCCCGGTTACTTTTTCAAAGTCTGCCGCAACTTCAAGGATTGCTTTAATCGACGTTTTCATCGCTTCCGCCTGTTGGCGCTTTGATTCAAAATAGTGGAACGGCAGGGAAAGCGGGCCCATGGACATGGGGTTTTCTTTGTCCATCAGGTGATATGGCGGGTTGTATTTACCGACAAACGCTTTCACTTCATCGTCGTCCATCAATGTCAGGTTTTCAACTTTGTGGGACGTGATAAAGCCGTCAAAGCAAGCCATTGTGGGAAGCATAACGTCAGGGTGTTCGCCGATTCTGACTGCCTGGATGAAGTTGTCGTAAGCTTCCTGGCAATCTTCGCTGTAAAGTTGAATCCAGCCGCTGTCGCGCGCGCCCATTGTGTCGGAATGGTCACAGTGGATATTGATTGGCCCGGACAACGCGCGGTTGATTGCCGCAAGTGTGATTGGGAGCCTGTAGGCCGAGGCGATATAAAGCATCTCCCACATAAGAGCCAAACCCTGTGCGCTGGTAGCTGTCATGGCACGTCCGCCTGCTGCCTGCGCACCGATGCATGCGCTCATGGCGCTGTGTTCCGATTCAACGGGAACGAACTCGGTGTCGACTTCTCCATTGGCTGCATATGTTGAAAAATATTGCGGAACCTCAGTTGATGGGGTGATGGGGTAAGCCGCAACAACATCGGGGTTAATCTGCTTCATCGCGACAGAAACAGCCTCGTTGCCGCTTAGTTTTGATCTTATAGCCATTTTAAACAGCCTCCTTTTCTATCGCGTTGAACGGGCACACTGCTTTGCATATCAGGCAGCCTTTGCAAAAATCAAAGTCAAAGCCCTGCATTTTGCCTTCTTCGTTTAAAATAATTGCGGAGTCAGCGCAAGTGGGGAAGCAAAGCAAACATTGCTTGCAGTTTTCTTCCACGAAAATGGGTTTATCACTTCTCCAGTCGCCGGTTTTGAAGTTGACAGCATTGCCTGCTTCAAACACATGGCTGCCATGCGTGATTTCTTTCCAAGATACGAGTTTTACACCTTTACCTGCATTCATAAGCCTTTTACCTCCGATATAGCACGTTTCACCACATCCATGTTGCCTTTGATTACTTGTGGTTTGCTTGCGAATTTTTTAGAGATTGATGTTTCCATGTCATTCACAAACGTTTCGTCGTCCATAATGCCGGACACTTTTACAATTGCCGCAAGCATTGGCGTGTTTGGGAAATACCTGCCCAGACATTCTTCTGATATGACCCGAGCGTCAATGGTGCATACCTTGCCCTTATAATCACCCAGCGCAGACCTTATTTCATCAGGCGTTTTTGAAGTGTTGATGACGATTGCGCCGCTTTCTTTCAGGCCAGCGGTTAAGTCAACGCATTCGATCAGGGATTCATCAACCACAACAACATAATCAGGCTCATAAATATTGCTGTGAACCCTGATTTTCTCATCGGAAATCCTGTTGTATGCCGTGATTGGCGCTCCCATGCGTTCGGGGCCATATTCCGGAAATCCCTGAACATATTTTCCTGTGTTAAATGCTGCTTCTGCAAGCAATTCGGACGCGGTTTTCGCGCCTTGCCCGCCTCTGGCGTGCCAGCGAATCTCGACAACCTTTGCCATTTCGACCTCCCAGTTAATTATTTTAGTAAATGCGCGCAATGTGCTAGTTTAAAACAACGCCATCTACTCACTCATTTACCCTAAGTATTATAGCACATGCTCTATGGAATGTCAACAATGAATTGTAATTCAATTACGTAATTTCGATACGCCCTGCGTAAAGCCAGTTGGGGCAACCAAGACTATAATGAACGGTTATGCCTCCCTTGACACGAGGGTACATAATGCGTATAATGCAATTCGCGCTGTTCATCATGCAACCTGTGCAAAAACAATTGACCAAAGCACCTGTTGTTTGTATACTTGAAAAATGAGGTGACAATACGCATGAAACTGACTGCCCGAAAAGATGAAGACCTTGACGATGACTATATTGACGTAAGATACCGCGAACTGACCCCTGTAATCCGCCAAATATTTCAGCTTTGTGAAGACGCTGGTGTTGTTTTGCTGTGCGAAAAAGATGACGCTACTCACAGAGTAGACCTAAATGATGTTCTTTACATTGAAGCGGTAGACAGAAAAAGCTGTGTTTATACGAGAAACGAAGTTTTTATTATGCATACCCCTTTAAGCCAACTTGAAGAAGCATTGAATAAACAGCATTTTATTCGTGTGAACAGAATGACTTTAATGAATATTTATAAAATCAAGTCCGTTTCCAGCCGCCTGCATTATCGTTTAACAGCGGAAATGGTCAACGGCGAAAAAGTAGAGATAAGCCGCCATTACCGAAGCGCGTTGTCACAGGCAATCGAGAAGCTGGCAGAGGAGATAGCAAAATGAGAAAGCGATATTCTTTTGATCGATTATTTGAGGGAAATAAATTTGTTTTGATTTGCGTTTTTTTTACCGTGCTTGTTTTATTTTCGGCGATTGGAAATGCCATCGCAGGTGTCAGGATTTATTTAAGCATCGGGTTTGTGGTTTCGAATATTTTTTATGTAAGCGCGCCTGTATTAATTTTTGCGATATTCCAATATCTTTGGAAGTCAGATTACATTGCCGAAAGAGATTATTTGCTTTGGGTTGGCATTCCGCTGCACTATTTACTTTCGCTTGGGTTAATTTTGTTCTTCACATTTATACATGGTTTATTTGAGCCGTTGGCACAAGGCATTTATCTTTTCCGGTTTAGAGACTTCACAGCGCTTTATATTATCGGAACTATAGGCGCAATTGCAATTGATTTTATACGAACCGCGAAAGACAACAAAAACTTGAGAAAAGTACAGAGAAACCAAAGCAACATTAAAAATCGGAAGGAGTAACTTATGAAAAAATTGTTATCGTTTGGATTACTGTTGATTCTTTTATTCGCACTGCTTGTTCCGGCTTCTGCAGCGCAAGCGACCACACCAACGGGCATTCCCCTTTTGGAAATTGGAGACCGTATTGATGAACTTGCTGCAAACTATCTGCATGAATTCACGCCGGGGCTCGCCGTTGCTGTGGTGAAAGACGGCGAAGTTGTGTTCTTGCAAGGTTATGGCTATGCCGATGTTGAGCAACAAACACCTGTTGACCCCGCTGCCACCGTGTTTACACTTGCTTCTATCGGCAAGATGTTCGTGTATGTGTCTGTTATGCAGCTGGTGGAACAAGGATTAATAGATTTGGACAATGATATCCATGAATATCTCCCCGAAGATTTGGCGCGTGAATTTAATTTTGAGTATCATTTTACCATGCGTGACTTATTGAACCACTCTGCCGGGTTTGGAGAAATTGCGTTTAGCGGGTTCCAAGATGCGGAGGCTGTTCAAACGAGAAGAACGTTACGCGAAGGGCTGCTTGCAGTTCAGCCAAATCAGATTTTCGAGCCCGGCACAGCCAAAGCATATTCAAATTTTGGGATTGATTTGGCCGGATACATCGTTGGGCATATCAGTGGCGTGGATTTTGCGGATGTTGAAAAGGCGAGCATTCTGGAACCACTCGGAATGACAAACACGAGAAATCAGCCACATTGGTTTGGCGACAGCGCTTTTTTGCAAAATAGAGCAAGAGGGCACCGACCGAATGGCAACGGCGGATTTCATATGGAACCCTGGATATATATGCCCGGTTACCCTGCCGGAGCTTTGCTTGGGACAGTGGAAGACTTGGCGCAATTTGCTATAGCTCTTACACCGCCACAAGGCGAGCCCGGGCCGCTGTTTGGCAGCCGCGACACTTTAGATTTAATGCTTAGCCCAAGCTACGACAACCCAAGCATACTAAGGGGAACCAATCATGGTTTTTTGACGTTTGCTACTACTTACCCTTCATTTGGGCACGGCGGGTCGCTCCCCGGTTTTATTACAGCATTCGCAATTGTTCCTTCACATCGTTTTGGCGTTATGGTTCTTCAGAACGCAAGAGGCGGTGACGAAGGGATTTTGATCGAAAAGATAATGGATCTGCTCATCGGAAACAGCATGGATATTCCGCTTCCTGTTACAGAAAACTTGCCTGACGCCGCAAGTGTTGCTGGATATTTCCACTTTTTGCGCCGCACAGAAGGTAATATTATGCAAGCGGAAAACAATTTGGCGCGCAATTGGAGAATTGACACGATTGACGAAAACACCATAACATTAACCTGGGTTGTACCGCTGGGGCTGGGACCGGACATTGTTATCACGTATCAACAGATAGAACCTTATTTATTCAGAGCAATATCGGGCACACCAGATGGCCGCGCCCTCGCTTTTAGTGGTTTTTACGAGCTTTATTTTGTGATGGAAAACGGCAGCCCTGCGCGCATATCAACCAGTTGGATTGGCGATGCGACAGCCCAAACCTTTGGGCAAAGCTTGATTGCTTTTATGGGCGGCTTCGTAATATTGATAATCAGCGCACTATTCTTTTTGGTGACATTGATTATCATTTCCATAGGGTTCTTGCGCAAAAAAGGTTGGAAAATTAGCCGCTTTACCCATTTGAACAATGGCTTGCTGGTTTGTGGCCTGTTGTTTGCGGTAAACTGGATTGCGTTCGATGTGCGTTTGGCGATGGCGGCATTTCCCTCGCTCAGTTTTGCGGCACCGCATATTTGGATCAACTATATTTTGTTGGCTTTAACGGCCGTGTTGTTTGTGGCTTCGCTGGTGTTGTTTGTGAAGGGTCAGGAGAGCATTAAGGGCAGGCGCAAGGTTCTTTACGTTTTAACCATTGTATTTTTAGCGTTGTCTTTATTTGTGTTTTGGCAATGGAACTATTTTGTGATGATGTAGCCTTTTAAACTTGTTTGACACGGGGTCTCTGTTGTGATACAATTAAGGCAATTTTCCAAAGAGAAGGCTATGCTAACATTATGAGCAAACCACAACTGCTTGCACCGGCAGGGTCGCCAGAAGCGTTGCTTGCAGCATTGCGCTGTGGGGCGGATGCGGTATATCTCGGTGGCGGCGCATTCAACGCGCGAACGACGGCGCACAACTTTAGCCGCGAAGAACTGGCGCAAGCCGGACGCGCATGTAAAATCAGGGGCGTGAAGATATATGTTACGCTCAACACAATACTTTCGGACGACGAACTGCCGGAAGCGCTTTTGCTTGCTGAAGAAGCTGTTGCAGCCGGCGCCAATGCGCTGATTGTTCAAGATTTGGGTCTGATGAAACTGCTAAGAGAACATTTACCGAACGTGAAGATACACGCTTCAACGCAATGTTCTGTTCAGACCAAATGGGGAATGGGCTTGCTGCAAGCACTGGGCTGCAGCCGGGTGGTGATCCCACGAGAGTGCACGAAGGCTGAAATAGCGGAGCTTGCAAAGCGCGCGCCGATTGAGCTGGAGGCTTTTGTGCACGGGGCGTTGTGCGTAAGTGTATCGGGCCAATGCCTGATGAGCGCCGCGCTGGGCGGGCGTAGTGGGAATCGCGGGAATTGTGCGCAGCCGTGCAGGCTTCCCTTCACCCCCTCTATTGGCCTGAAGGATCTTTCTTTGTTGCATGAAGTGAACAAGCCACCACTGAGCGAAATGGCTTCGCTGAAGATTGAAGGGCGGCAAAAGCGGCCAGAGTATGTTGCTGCAGCGGTGAGCGCATTTCGGGCAAAGTTGGATGGGTCAACGCAATTGCCGGTGAACGAAGAAGAGCTGCGGCAGGCGTTCAGCAGAAATGGATTCACGCAGGGATATTTCCGAGCGAAGAGAGACCAGGAAATGTTTGGAACAAGGCAAAAAGAGGACTTGGCACCAGCTGAGTTGTTGAAAAAAATGCGCCGACTCTATGAGAAAGAAGTGGCGCGTGTGCCAATTGACATGCATGTGGTTTGCATCATTGGACAGCCGATTCGATTGACGATGACGACACTGGGCCAGAGCGTGACAGTTGAGGGCGAAATGCCAACGCCGAGCATGCAAAACATATTAGATGAAGAAACCCTGCGGCGGCAACTGACAAAGCTGGGCGGGACAGTGTTTTATGCGCAAGAAGTTGCAATTACGTTGGACGGAGATGTATGGCTGCCTATGCGTGCGATCAATGCATTGCGGCGGAAGGCATTGTATGAGCTAGAGGAAGCGTTGGCGCATTGCAAAACTGCGCCGCAAACACGCCGCGCAGTTCCAATAACAGAGCACTTGCAACTAAAAGAAAGCACAAAATTATATTTGAGGTTCAACGCTCATGCGCAAGTGCCAGAAGAGTTACCGCCAGGCGTGAACGTGTTTTTGCCATGTGAGACAGCACCTGACATTTTGCGACATTTGGGTGCACAAGTGACGATTCCGGCCGGAATATTTGGCGCGCATGAGGAAATATTGCGCCAGCTGCAAGCCGCAAAGGAAGCCGGCGTGTGTGAAGCAATGGCGCATACCTTAGATGGCGTTGCACTGGCACTGAAGGCGGGCTTGATTCCCGTGGCAAGCGAAAACATGAACCTGTGCAACAGTGCAAGCTTGGCGGCAATGGCCAAGCTGGGCGTGGCCAGGGCTGTGGTATCGAGCGAGATAACGATAACAGGACTAAGAAAACTGTACAGCGAAATTCCAGTTGGTGCAATGGTATATGGGCGACTTCGGCTGATGCTGATTCGGCATGATTTTTCGAAGCTTGATGCGTTTATTGATAGAAAAAATGTAAAATTCCCAGTTCGGATGCGCGGCGATTGTGCTGAGATTTATAATTCACGGCCATTGTGGCTTTGTGATATAAAAGGTAAGTTGCCGAAAATAAATTTTGCGCTGATGAGCTTTACGGTGGAGAGTCAAACAGAGTGCACAAAGGTGATTCGGGCTTGGGAGTGCGGAGAAACATACGCCGGGGCATTTACGCGCGGTTGGTTTAAGGTTGCGAAACCAAGGTGAAACAAAAACACTTGATCCTTTGGTTAACTGCGTTGTGTACAACAATCTTCTCTATGAACTCGCGCAACAGGCCTGGTATGAGTTCTTGAATATCCGTGTATTTGCATATGAGAGCCAGAACCTTGTCCACTTCTCAATCCACTCGCCCCTTAAAGGATTCGAAAAAACCATTTCGTTTGTATTTGTCAAGCATTCGCTTTGTTCATCAAGCGTTTGCGCCTTCTTAATCTTTCAATGCGCGCTCTTAATTTCCCCTTCTTCATTAATCAACGAAATAATTTCATGGATAAGGAACATGCGCTCGTCGAGCTCAGCGATTTTATCGGCGATGATCACAAGTTCGTCGCACAGGTGCTGTGGGATATGATCATGATACTTGTATCGCGCCTTGTGCTCCAGTGTTGACCAGAAGTTCATTGCCTCGGTGCGCAGCTGCACTTCAACGACCACGTTCTCTGCTTTTCCAGAGTAAAACACTGGAATTTCCATGATCATATGGTAGCTGCGGTAGCCGCTGGACTTGGGTGCGCTGACATAGTCCTTTTCGGCCAGTATGTTTACATCAGGCATGGAGCGCAGCAGCTCGGCCAGCTCATAGATATCCTTCGAGAAGGGGCAGATAATGCGCATGCCCGCGATGTCTTTGAGGTATTTCTTCGCGTTTTCCGCCGTGAGCGCCACACCCTTATTGTGTAGTTTTTGCGCGATGCTTTCCGGTGCTTTGATACGGCCCTTGATGTGTTCAATCGGGTTATTATCCTGAAAATGTCGGAAATCCTCGTGCATAATGTTGAGTTTCGTCAGCAATGTCTGCTGTCCCCAGGCGTAAATCCGCAACAGCTTTTTCAGCTTAGAGAACTCATCTTCGCTGAATCGAATCTTCATCTTTCTCTCCTTCAAGCCGGCAATGTCATGGCAAACACCGCGCCGCCGCCCTCATCTGAATTTTCTGCCGTAACGTGGCCGTTGTGTTGCTCCGCGATGGACTTCACAATGGAAAGCCCGATTCCATGGTTGCCGCCGGCGCCCTTGTAAAACCGCTCGAACACATGCGGCAGCGCCTCGGCTTCAATGCCCGCGCCGTCATCTGTCACGCAGATTTCGATGCCGTTCATGCGCTGTTTGCACGACAGCATAATCTCAGTTTTTGCGTAACGAATCGCGTTGGAAATAAGATTGTCCAGTGCGCGGGCGATCAACTCGGCGATGCACTCGTAATGAATTTCATCAATGTCAAGCACAAAGCGCAGTTCTCGCTGCGCAGCGAGCGCTTCCTGCCGGGCAACGGCGTCTCGGATGAGTTGCGCCAAGTCTGTTTGTGACGTTTGGTAGGCTGTAGTAATGTTGTCAATTTTTGCAATGTAAAGCAAATCTGTTACTAAATCAGATAGGTTATCTGTCTCTTGCAAGATCGTTTCGCTGGCCTGTTTCGGCTCCATGATACCAAACGAAATGCCCTCGGCATAGCACTTGATGGACATCAGCGGCGTGCGCAGCTCATGCGACGCGTTCTGAAAGAAGGCCTTTTGTTCACTATTGTAGATGCCAAGCTGCCGCGCAGATTTGTTCAGCGCAGTGTTAAGGACTTCGAGTTCTTCTTCGGCGAAGGCGTAGTCGTTTGGCGTGAAGTCGCCATGGCCCAGTTGCCGCGCGAACTGGCCAAGCTTCTCAATGGGCCAGGTAATTGAATTCGCGAGGAAATAAGTCACAATAGTCGCCACGAGAAACATCACACCCATCAAGATAATCGAAATCAGGCCGATGCGCCCAATCACGCCCGAGGTCTCGACATATTGGTAAGCGTACAAGTTGACTTCGCCGCGCACCGCAAACAACCGGATGGCCAAGTTGAAGATAATACCCGTCAGCGCAAACGAGAAAAACAAAACAGCAAAAAAGCCCCGCAATAACCGTCTGCGAATCTTAACTTTCTTTGCTTTCATGTCAACCTCCTTCGGCGCAGGCCTGGCGCTCGAACGCAATGCGACGAAAGATGGCCTTCACGCGCATGGTCAACGCCATAGGACTGAATGGCTTGACGAGATAGTCATCACTGCCAAGATCAAGCCCGGTTGCGTAGTCGAGGTCGCTGTCGCGCGCGGTGAGCATGATAATTGGCACATGGCTGATTTTGCGCAGCTCTTTGCAAACCACAAAGCCGTTGGAGCCGGGCATCATCACGTCCAACACAACCAGGTCGGCGGGATTCTCGGCGAACGTGGCCAATAGCGCGTCACCGGTTTCAAAGTCCTCCACGGCGTATCCTGCGCTTTCGAGGAATGTTTTGATCGCGTGGCGGATATTCGCTTCGTCGTCCGCGATGTAGATTTTCTTGGAGTCAGTCATATGAACAGCCTCTCTTTTAATGGGACTATCGCCACAAATATTATCTTCTCGCCTAAAAAACAATTTCCTCAAAAGTGTAACTTTCCGAGCCAATGGTAATCACCGCAGCCCCGGGAAATTCATCCCCTCGCCGGTAACCCGAAGCGCGTACCACTTTTAAGTACATATTGTCAATGTTAGTCAACCAATTTTCTGGCGGATGCGTATGACCAATGCTTACTAAACCTACATTGTCAGCCGCTAAAATGGCTTCGTCAATGGCGGTGTCGCCTTCCCTTCCGCGAAAGCGATAGCCCGCTTCGTAAAACATCGGCGTGTTATAATGAAAAAATATGCTCGCTTGCGCCTGAGGCGCTTCATCGCTCAGCACAAGCAATTGCTCGCTCAACCACTGCGCCTGCTCTGGTTGCATAATTTCATGCCGGCCAAGCGAATCAATAAAAATCAATTTGTGCGCAAGTTCATTGTCTTCGTTTAAAATTGGCAGCGTGAAATTCACTGCACCTGGCAAATACGCCGGGCTTGCCGCCAAAAAATAATTATAGTGATATGCCAAAAATGCAGTTACGTCCTGCGCACTGCCCATGAATTCATGGTCGTTGTTACCAGGCGTAAACGTCCACGGCTGCGCAAGTTGCTCAAAGATGCCTGCAATACCGTGCAACGCTGCATGGCGATCGACATATCGATGGGTTTGCGCAGCGCGGCCTTCCAGCATGTCGCCAGTGATAACCACAAAGTCCGGGTTTACGCGCGCTGTCCAGTATTCAATCATCTCTAACGTGCGAACATCCGGCTCTCTGTTGCGGGTGTTCACCAAATGTGTGTCCGTAAACTGCAACACCACAAATTCGCCGTTGGCGTTCATTTGCATCGGAACAATTTCGCGATTCTCAACATAGGGATAGTACTGTGCAAAGCCGGTTAAGTCGTTATGATGCCCCCGCCCAGCCAAGAAACCAAAATAGGCTCCAACAGAAAGCGCAACAACCACAAGCACAATGCTGCCAAAAATTAAAAGCTTCTTCTTCATTTCGCTTTCCCTCTTTTAAATTGCTGCAATCTCGAACGAGAACTCAAGCCCATTGGTCAAGTCAATTTTGTATTCATCCAATGTGTCTGGTCCACAGGAATTTGAACCCGTGCCACGCATAAAGCCATCAACGCTCAAAAACACAGCGTTTTCATCTTGCAGATCTTCATCGTGTTTTGCAGCCTTCAGGCTTTCCTGCGAATAGTTGTGCGCGCTGAAGCTAAGCTTACCCGGAGCATTACCAATGCGGATGCCCCTGCCCTGTTTGTCTGTCAGTTCAAGCCAACGCACTTCTCCACGGTTTCCATTGTCTTGCGGAAAAATATAAGGCTCGTGCATGGCATCCACGCTTGTTTCGTAAATCCCCACCAGCGCGTGCGCTTTGAAGTCCGGCAAGTTTTCGCGCACGCCAAGGCCATAATATTTCACTTGATCCCATGCGCGCGGCAATTGCAGGCGCACACCAAAACGCGCAATTTGCAGTTGCTCTGTCATATCTTTCGCAGGGGTAAGCTTTGCTGTAACTTTCACGGCACCACCGGGCAATTCCTTTGTTTCCACTTCCATAGTGAATTCGTCATCATCTTGTTCGCTACATATGAGCTTGTCATTATCAAGCGGAGCACGCGAAATATTCAGTTGCATAGTCGAAAGTACATCGCTTAAGTCGCCTGCGCTCTCCATTTGCTTTTCCAAATATTCTTCCTGCAACACAATTTGTTCAAAGGCAATGTCTTCATAATACAGGCTCAAATGATAGTCCCCGGCTACAAATTTCGGCAATTTCAACGCAAGTTCAAATTGTTCCAATGCGGGAATATCAAGTTTTGTAATGTCTGATTGGATTGCACTGCCGTTGTGCAATAACTCCCACTTCAATTCACATGTCGCATTTGCAAAACAGTTTGTGTTGGTGAACACAACACCTGCTTCGCTTTTTTGCGCACGAATGGGGCGATAAATGTTTTTCATACACCAGGCGCCCGTGTGGGGTGTTCTGTCGGGATAAACCAAGCCATCCACGCAGAAATTCCCATCATGAATACGCTCGCCGTGGTCGCCGCCATAGGTATATTTATACGGCCCGCTTTCGTGCTCCACTGCATGGTCTGCCCACTCCCAAACACAGCCTCCCATAAGGTTATCGTATTTATAAAACAGTTCCCAATATTCTTCCAAGCAACCAGGGCCAACGCCCATGGCATGCACATATTCGCATATAATGAATGGCGAATTACGGACTTTTTCAGGCAATTCGGAGTCATTTTTGCCGATCTGTTCAACTCTGGCATGGTTGGTATACATCTCACTAAACACGTCATAACAAACCACTTCCGTGTGAACCACACCCTCATAATGCACAGGAATCTCCGGGTGCACAGCATGCAAGAAAGCGTAGCAGGCATCTTGGCAGTGGTGCCCGCCGGCCTCGTTACCCAAGCTCCACATGGTAACGCACACGTGGTTGCGGTCGCGGAACATCATGCGCTTCACGCGGTCAAGGTAGCGTGGTATCCATGCCTTGTCTTGGCTGATCAAATGATAATTATTGTGCGGTGGACAGTTACAACCATGGGCCTCAATGTCCGCTTCATCAATCACATAAAAACCCATTTCATTTGCCAAAATTAACAGCCATGGATCAGGCGGATAGTGCGCCGTACGAATGGCATTGACATTGAGCTGCTTCATCAGCTTCAAATCCTGCACATAGTCATCAAATGTCATATAATAGCCGGTTTTTGGGTTTGTATCATGGTGATTTACACCCTTGAATTTAATCAATTTTTCGTTGAAGAAAAACAAGTTTTCGCGAATTTCAACTGTCTTGAAACCCAGCGGCACACGTACAACCTGCGACACTTCGTTGCCACACTTGAGTTTAATCCATGCAGTATAAAGCTTGGGTTGCTCGGCATTCCATTCAACCACATCAAGTTTATCCAACCCAAAGCTCATACGCTCTTTTGCTTGGCCGCTATGTTTGGTGTCAATGTCATCAATACTAAGCTCCACGCTATAGCCGTTTAATTCGCCCTGCACTTCGATGGTCACACCAAGCCGATAGCTGCCATCCTGCTGTTTTTTTGGCCGCAGCCAAAAATCATTGATATAAGTTTTCGGCAAAGTGTAAAGCAACACATCACGGAAAATACCGTTTTCGCGGAACATGTCCTGGCATTCAAGAAATGTGCCCGTGCTCCACTTGTGCACCACGGCAACGATTTCATTTGTGCCCGCGCGAGCCACCGCGCTTAAGTCAAATTCTGCAGTATTATGTGCCCCTTCACTGTAGCCCACGTGGTAACCGTTGCAATACAAATCTAAGCTGGCAATCACACCCAAAAAAGAGATGATGAATGTTTTACCTGCTATGTCTTCAAGTTTAAAGCGCTTGCGATACACCCCGCAGGAGACTTTCTCCGGCAGATTGGGCGGCGCGTTTTCGAACTCATAGTTTTGGTTGATATACACCGGCGGCTCATAGCACCCGCCCGCCTTGCGTTGCCATGTGGAAGGCACCATAACCTCATCGAACTGTTCCGCTACGGAGTCAAACTCTCGGGGCAAATCACGCGCATCTGCATAATATTTAAAGTTCCACTTGCCCGAAAGTAGCGTAACGAGTTCAGAGCAATGGCGCTCATCTTTCATTGAAGTTCCGCGCAAAGTTTCCTCATTTGCGTAGGGAATAAAATAAGCACGCGGGCTACGCTTATTTTGTTCGTAAATCTCAAAATCCCGGTAAGTTGTGTTTTGAATGCGGTATTTCATCATGCGTCCTCCTTTGTAAGTACATTTAAATTATCATATAAAACATATGGCGATTTCTTTTGCTTTTTTGATTGCGTCGGCATCCTCATTCGAAGGAATGCAATTGGTATGCAAAGAGAAAACCAAATGATCTTCAAACCCATGTGCATTCATTTTTTTGAACATCTGCGATAATTTTATGGCTTCTCTAGTGTTTTCATAAGCGTTTTTGCAATGTAACCCCTTGCCTTTTTACACCATCGCCAAATGTGCTGGGGGCTTTTTCGATAATATTGTAGCCTAATTTTACATAGCAATTTAAAGCTGCAGCATTGTCTGCTGTAGTCTTGATACTTATCGCACCAAACCCGCGCATTTGTGCAAATTCTTCAGCAAAACACACCGCAAAACTACCAATCCCACAACGCTGCAATGACGTTTGCACAACCAACATAGAAATCCAAGCGGTTTCTGTGCCAATTAGTCCATTGAGCTTCAGCCATGCGGCGGGATTTCCATTCGCCAAAATGATAAAATGCGCTTCATCGCTATCCTCCGCCAGCAAGCAGGCCTGCCATTCCGCAAGGGAAATATCGCCGGAATACAATACATTGCGGTTTTCGTGCATCACATCGTGCACAAAAGCAACGTGCTCTTCCTGTAAAGAAACAGACTCAAACCGCATCGTTTTCTCCTATTCAACTATTTCAAGCTTGGCAAAGTTAAGCATTAGCTTTTTAGTACCCACGCGGTCAAACGCAACTTCCAGCAGCGTATCGTTGCCCATGGGCTTTGCATTGACCACCGTACCCTCCCCAAACGCGGAAGAACGCACCCGCTCCCCAACAGCAGGAGCTTTTATGACAGCTACCTTGGGCTTGGGCGCTCGCGTGAAGCCACGTTGAACAGGCGCCGCGGGCGTTTGCGAACGAGTATTCTGATACGAACGAGCAATGCTCGCCCCGGCAGGCTCTTCCTGTTCCACGCTTGACTCCTGCAAAAAGCGTGACGGCGGGTTATATTGCGTGGAGCCATAAAGCATACGACTTCTTGCCGTTGTGAAAATCAAGCGCTGCTTGGCACGCGTAATACCAACATAAGCCAGGCGGCGCTCTTCTTCCAAGTCTTCCTGTGCGCCGCTGAGTACTGTTTGGTAGCTGGGGAACACGCGCTCTTCCCATGCCGGTAAAAACACTACCGGGAACTCCAACCCTTTTGCTGCATGCAATGTCATAAGCACCACGGCATCGGCCTGCGTGTTATATTGGTCGATATCTGACTGCAAGGCAACGTCCTCCAGGAAACCCCATAAGGTGGCTTCCGGTTCTTCCTCTTCATAGCGCAACAAGTTGGAGGCGAGCTCTTGCAGGTTTTCTTTGCGGTCGGATTCCGTTTCTTTGTCGTTCGACAATGCGAGCAAATAGCCACTTCGCTGCAATGTATACTCCAGCAATTCTTTCAGATTAAGTTGGTCCTGCGCTTTTCTCAAATCCTCAATGATCTCAACAAACGCACGCAACTTCGCCAATGCCCGGCCAAGCTCCGGGAATTCATTCGCGCGGCGCAGAATTTCATAGAGAGGTGCGCCCTCCTGCGCGGCAATGTTTGCAACTGTCTGCACGGTTGTTTCGCCGATTCCACGCTTTGGCTCGTTGATAATGCGGCGCAGGCGAACTTCATCTGCCGGGTTGGCGATGACGGTTAAATAAGCCATGGCGTCGCGGATTTCTTTGCGGTCATAAAAACGATGGCCGCCAATAATTCTGTAGGGCACACCGGCACGCACCAGTTGCGACTCAATGATGTTCGAGAGTGCGTTTGCGCGGTAAAGCACGGCATGGTCGCTCCATTTTGCCCCTTTGTGCACGCCTTGTTGTATCATATCAGCAACTATTCGGGCTTCATCGCGCTCATCTTCACAGCCGCGCCACAGAATATCCTCTCCCGCTCCGTTACCGGTCCAAAGCTTCTTGCCTTTGCGGCCTTCGTTGTTCGAGATCACCCGGTTGGCGGCATCGAGTATATTCTGTGTAGAGCGGTAGTTTTGTTCCAGGCGGATTACCGTTGCGCTGGGGAACTGCTGCTCAAACTGCAAGATGTTCTCAATGGTTGCCCCGCGAAAACGATAGATGCTCTGGTCATCATCACCCACCACGCACAAATTTCCATGCCCTGCTGCAA
>Ga0131853_10004741_pt1 | contig 24390 bp, 11 predicted proteins | sample TergutLab28metaG_FD_92764 | JGI IMG/M metagenome (GOLD analysis project Ga0131853, IMG submission 92764) | Labiotermes labralis P1 segment gut microbial communities from Petit-Saut dam, French Guiana - Lab288 P1 (version 2) (version 2) | ecosystem: Host-associated > Arthropoda: Insects >...
CAAACTTTTGCGCGCCAAAAGTTTGATCAAAAGCGCCGCGCTCACGAACACGCTCAAAAACCGAGCGCACGTGGCGCGGAAACGAGTGCAAACATAGCGCACTCAACCAAACAATATCTCGCGCTTTTAGGCGCGGGTCGGTCTCGAACGAGCGCGGTATTATATCTCGCTAATCTTTCCGCGAATGCGGTTCGCTAACCAATGCTTTTATTGTCGCCGGCTTTGGCGCGAATCGCGTTTTTTGCGTTCGACGCCATAGGCGACCGGGATTGGCAAGGGCAGAGCCCTTGTCGCCCGTCCGGCAGGACATAAGCTCGCCGCCGTAGCGGCAAAACGACGCAGGCTTGCCTGTCTAACTATACTTCGGCAACCAGTCGCCGTGCGCCTCAATCAAATCATCGCACATTGCGACTATATCGTCGATGGACAGTTCCGACGCGGTGTGCGGATCAAGCATTGCCGCGTGGTAAATATGCTCTTTTTTCAAAGTAACCGCCGCTTCGATAGTCAAAAGCTGCGGATTAATATTTGTCATGTTCATTGCCGCGAGTTGTGGCGGCAGGTCGCCGACGATGATCGGATTGATGCCTGTGCCGTCAACCATGCACGGAACTTCGATGCACGCGTCTTTGACCAAGTTGGTGATCAAGCCGTTGTTCATAACGTTTCCGCCGATTTTGTACGGCTTATTTGTAACCATGGCTTCGATGATATAGCTCGCGTACTCGTTGCTGCGCTTGTGTTCGGCTTTGCCGCCTGCCATAAGCTCTTCGCGGTCTTTGTCCCACTTCGCAATTTGCTCGACGCAGCGGCGAGGGTATTCGTCAAGCGGAATGTTGTATCGCTCAATCAATTCGGGATATTTTGACTTGATAAAGAACGGATTATACTCGGCGTTGTGCTCGCTACTTTCGGTGCAGTAGTAGCCGAGGCGGTTTATATACTCGTAACGCACCATATCGGTGTGCTTCTCGCCCGCGTTTTTCGCGGCGGCGCGTTGGCGAATGGAAGGGTATAGATCGTTGCCTTGCATATCGCGGATTTCGAGCAACCATCCCATATGGTTGATTCCCGCAATCAAATCGACGTGTCCGTCAACCTGCATATCAAGCGCTTTTAGAAGATGTGCCGAACAATCCTGCACGCTGTGGCACAATCCGACGGTTTTAACGCCGGTGTAGCGTTGCATAAACCCTGTAAGCATCGCCATTGGGTTGGTGTAATTAAGCAACCACGCGTTGGGGCAAACTTCTTCCATGTCCCGCGCGAAACTTTCCATTACAGGAATGGTTCGCAATGTGCGAAAGATTCCGCCGATTCCTAAAGTGTCGGCGATGGTTTGGCGCAAGCCGTATTTTTTCGGAATTTTGAAATCGGTTATGGTGCATGGATCATACAAGCCGACTTGGATTGCGTTTACCACAAAATCAGCGTCGCGAAGCGCGTCTTTGCGGTTTTCGACGCCGAGATATGTTTTGATAGTCGCGCGTCCTTCGTTGCAATTCTCGTTAACGGCTTTCAAAAGATTGGCGGATTCCTCCAACCGTTGCGCGTCTATGTCGTATAGAGCGATGGAACAATTGTGCAGTCCGGGGGTCAGCATTGTGTCGCCGAGAAGGTTTTTTACGAAAACCGTGCTTCCGGCGCCCATAAACGTAACTTTAACCATTGTAGTACTCCTCTTATATTGATTAACCTTTTAAGTAGTTGATAAACGCGGCGATATTTTCGTTCGGAACGTCGGGCGGAACCTGATGGGTCGGAGCGACGATGTATCCGCCGTCTTTGCCTAGAATATCAATGGTTTCTTGCATGATTTTCACAAGTTCGTCCGGTTTTACAAACGGCATATCTCGTTGGGTCGAAATTGCGCCCCAGAAAGATAAATCTTTGCCGAAATTCGCCTTCAAATCAGCCAAATTATAAAGCTCGGGCTGAACCGTTTGATAAATATCCAAGCCGATTTCGATTAAGTCGCCCAAAATATCGGTTATGTTGCCGCAACTATGCAACGCAACTATTTTACCACGACTTTTCACTTTTGTAAACATTTTTTTCAAATATGGTTTGATAAATTCGCGCCAGGTGTCGGGGCTCATCATAAGACCCGTTTGCTGACCGTAATCGTCGCCGAAATAGAAGCCGTCAATGTCGAATTCTAAAGCGTAATCGATGATTTGAAGATTGTAGTTGCAGATGCCTTCCATCAAATGGTGCGCGAGCTCGGGGTTGAGATAAAAATCGGTCAGCAAGTTCTCCATTCCGCGCAAGCTCCACGCGCGCTCGAACAAAGTCATGCCGATTTTGCCGAGCTTCACCGTATCCCGTCCATCTGAGATCAAGGTTTGCGTTAAATTTTTAACTCTGTCGATATCAGGCGTCGGGAATTTGAAACCCAAGTAATTTTCTTCGGTTACCAATTCCTCGGTAACAACGCCGATGTCTTTATCAATGCCCGAGCGGTTCCATATAACGCCGTAGTTGTCTTGGTAAAATCCGTCGCGTATGTATTCGCCCGTACCGTATTCGAGCTTTTGGATGCAATTTCCGGCATAGTCGAAAAATTCGGATATGTCGATTCCGACAAAGTCGCAGAACGACTTTTGCTTCTCGGATGTAAGCTCGATCATATGCGGGATCTTGTCGATTTGTTTGTGTGCGATTGCGTTTAAGACTTGTGCTTTTTTCATGGTTCCCATCCTTTTCATATACTATATTTTTATATTTTACTTTGTTAAGGACCAGTCCTTAACAATCCAGCAAACTTTTGCGCGCCAAAAGTTTGATCAAAAGCGCCGCGCTCATGCACGTGCTTAAAAATCAAGCACACATGGCGCGGAGGCGAGTGCGAACAACTCGCTCCTACCCCAAAACATCTCGCGCTTTTAGGCGCGGGTTGCTCTCGAACGAGAGTAGCGTTTGTGACAAACCTACGTTTTCCGCGAATGCGGCTATCTCGTCCAAATGGCGGCGCGTTTTTAATAGCGCGAAAGAGCGTGTGCGCCGCAAGTTTTACTAAATTTTTTGTGAAAAAATTTTTGGGGCTTGACAAGGGTGTCAATACACCCTTGTCGTCCTGCGCTGACAAGCGCAAAAGGCTCCAGAGCCTCGCTCTGAACAAAGCCCGCACTGCAAGTGCAAAACCTACGCTATCACTTCTCTAAACTTCTTCGTCTCAACCGCCAAATCCTTGCCGGGGGCGAGGATACTGCTTGTTCCGGCGACGAAGATGTCGGCGCCGGCGGCGCGCATTTTCGCGGCATTTTCGAAGCTTACGTTGCCGTCAGCTTCGATTTCAACGTGTTCGTAACCTCGCTCGTTTAGCAATTTCTTGCAACGTTTGATTTTATCGAGAGTTTGCGGCACAATTTTCTGTCCTGCGAATCCGGGATTTACCGTCATGATCAGTACAGCGTCAAGGTCGGGGAGAACGTCTTCCAAAACGCACAGCGGTGTCGCCGGATTCAGCGCGAGCATGGTTTTCGCTCCGCGATCTTTGATTCTTTGTAGCGTTCGCTGCACGTGGCGCGTGCTTTCGTAATGGATGGATACGTAATCGTTTGGATTAAGCTCGAACCAGTCGATTTTGCGTTCCGGCTCGTCAATCATCAGGTGAATGTCGAGCGGGATATCGGTTGCGGCGTGCAGCGCTTTTACAAAGTCGGTTCCAAGCGTGTAATTCGGGACGAAAGTTCCGTCCATTATGTCGATATGTAAGTATTCGATTCTAAGCTCCTCAAAAGTTCGCAAATCTCTGCCTAGATTGCAGAAATCGGCGCACATGATTGAAGGGGAAATTTTTCCGCTCATGATGGGTTCACCACCACTCGAAGACCGCTATGATTTTCGGCGGTTTTGAATGCTTCGTTTATATCGTCAAGCTTAAAACTGTGCGTCAGAAACTTTTTAACGTCAATTTTGCCGGTCGCGATCAGGTCAACCGCTTGTTGATGATGAATCGGCATTGCGCCGTGCGCGCCGGAGACGAACAGCTCTTTGTAATGGATGATGTTCGTGTCAAGGGTTACCATGCTGTTATTTTTCGGCAAGCCGCCGAAGAAGTTAATGCGCGCGCGGTTTTTCGCCATGTTTATGGCGTCAACTTGCGCTTGCGGCGACGGGCAAGAAGTGAAAATTACGTCCGCGCCCAAACCTTCGGTTTCGGCAAGCACTCTTTCGACGATATCCTCGTTCGCGCCGCAAACATAAACGTCGGCAACGCCCAGTTTTTGAGCGATATCAAGCCTTGGTTGCGAGCGGTTGATTAAAATTACTTTCGACGCGCCCATTTTTTTCGCAACCTCGCAAAGCATCATTCCGATTGGCCCCGCGCCGATTAGAACTACGACATCGTTCAGTTTTACCGGCGTGAGTTCCAGCGCGTTCAGGACGCAGCCTAATGGCTCCGCTAACGCCGCTTCGTCAAACGAAACGTGGTCGGGAATTTTTTGAACAGGTCCATAATTTACAACCGTTTGGTTAAGCAGAACATACTCCGCGAAGCCGCCCGCGAATTGATAGCCCATTGCGTAATTTATCTGACAGTTGTTTCCGATTCCGGCTTTGCAGAAAACGCAGTCGCCGCACGGGACGTCGGCGCCGATTGCGACGCGGTCGCCCGGCTTGAACTTGGTCACGTGATCACCGACCTCGACAACCTCGCCCGACATTTCGTGCCCCAGCGTTTGCGGGAACTCGACGCGGTTATTTCCGCTGTGAACGATTCTGATGTCAGAGCCGCAAACGGCGCAGGCTTTGACCTTTACCAAAATGTCGTTTACGTCGCACTTCGGCGTCGGGATTTCTTTTACCACAATGTTATCTAAACTTTCTAAAACTGCTGCTTTCATGGGTTTTCCTCCTTAAAGTTAGTTAATTTTCAATAAATATCGAATTTGTATACTCGTCCCACTCGACGTAAAAACCGAAGTTTTCAGCGATAAACCGCAACGGCACAAACGTGCGATTGTTATCTATAAACGCCCAGGAATCAAGCAGAACCCCCTCGCCGTTAACAATCGCTATTAAGTTGTCAATCGTCAATTCAATGGTCATTCCGTCCAGTGTAGCCGCTACAGTTCTTGTGTAATCGTGCCACTCAACATCCGCGCCAAGCGCCTCGAATATCGCGCGAAACGGAACAAAAGTTGTGTCATAAAGTATAATCGGCTCGGCGTCGTCAAATTCCACAGACGAATGGTTAACGTAAACGTTGATTCTGCGAGTTCTCCAATTAGTCGAGCCGACTTCTCGTTCTATAGGTTCAACCGAAATATCGTCAAGCGCGGGTAGGAATACGATGTCATATTGTTCCACCATTGCTTCGAATGCATTAAAGATAACCATCATTTCATCGTTTTGAGCGGCGCTAATCAAAATATGCTTTGCCGCGTATAAGTCTGACAAATTCTCATTTTCGCCAAGTGGTCGCAACATACCTTCTTCAAATGGTTCGATACGCATTATAATATGATATCCGTGAGCGGTTCGGATTGGTTCGCTTATCTCGCCTATTGCAAGATTGCGAGTGCTTTGCTCGAACTCGGGAACCATCACTCCCGCGGCAAATGTATAACCGTTGGGGTACGCTATCAATCCGGGATCTTCGCTGTACAAGTGCATAAGCGTATCAAAATCTTCGCCCGCGCGTATTCTTTTCAAAATAGCGTTTGCTCGCTCGGTTGCGCTGTCTTGGTCGTCCAGTCCAAGCCGCGCCATTTCGTCAGGATTGTCAATTATCGCCATAAAGGCGTTTTGCATTATACGTTGGTTTTCAAGGATAACTCTCCAATGATTTTCGTCACGAAATCCAGCTTCTGTTAATGCGATGTTAAATCCGTTCGGTTCCATTCTGTCAAAATGTTCACGAGTGGATATGATATGCACGTTTATCGCGTCGATTTCATCTTCGGTTAACGAATCGGTTCCCAATCTCACCGCCTCGCGCAAAATAAACGCGTCGGTCGCCGCAAGTCTTACCGCCTCTCGGCGAATAGCCTGCGCAAACGTTAATCCGTCTCTAAATTCTACGTCGTAGTCAACATCCATGTGATTGGGGAACATTTCGTGATATTCCGGCCATAACACGTTTTCGGCTTCTCTGAACCTAAAACTCACATCGTCCGCGGTGATGTTTATACCGTCTACCGTGGCGACCACCACATTTTCGATTGCGATTACGTTGTAGATGGGCAAAGTTAGCAAAGCAACTGCTAACATAAGTGATAAAAGCTTTTTTGTCATACATTTCTCTCCTTTTTTGCGCCTGCGTGCGCGGCGTTATATCTCGCTAGTTTTTCCCGACTCGCTTACGCTTACTGGATAATTCGACTACAGCTTACAAAATACGTAAGCTAAGTCTCATTTACCGCGAATGCGGCTCGCTAACTAATGTTTTTCTGTCGCCGCTCGCGGCACAAATCGCGTAGTTTGCGTTTGTGACCGCCAGGCGACCGGGATTGGTAAGGGCAGAGCCCTTGCCGCCCGTCCGGCAGGACACAATGCCCGCAGAGCCTCGCTCTGAAAAAGCCTTGCCGCCGCATCGGCAAAAAAGCCCGCGCCGGCAGGCGCAAAAATCTAATTCACGAACATTACCTTGCTGAAGTATTCTTTTCGGTCGTTCATAAGCGCAAACGCCTCGTTACACTCTGAAAAGTTGAATTTATGGCTTACGAGGTCGGATATGTCGAGGGTTTTCATGCAGGTTAGGGCGTTTTTCCAGTCGTTGCGGGTGCCGCTGTAACTACTGTTCCATGTGCCTTTGAGGGTTAGTTCTTTTCGCAGGATTTCCCAGTAGGCTTTTTGAGACAGGGTCATCTCTTTAGCGGGATTGCCCATTAGAACCACCGTTCCGAACGGTTTTACGCAAGTGACCGCTTGTTCAAGCGTTGCACTAACGCCCGCGCCTTCAATGGCGATGTCGACGGGCGCGGTAATTTCAGTTTCGAATCCTGCCGCCTTCGCGCGTTTAATCTTTTCGGGGTCAATGTCGATAAGGCAAACTCTGCTCGCGCCTTTGAATTTCGCCCATTTGGCGATCATCATGCCAATCGGACCCGCGCCGAAAACGGCGACGCTGTTGCCTGCGTCCAATCGGGCTTGCTCTAAGCTGTGAAGCGCGACGGCGCAAGGCTCCGCCATTGCGATTTCCTCATATGACAGGTCGTCGGGGGCGATAACGATATTCCAAATCGGAACCGAAATATATTCCGCGAATCCGCCGTCACAACGAGAGCCGAAGTAGTTGTAGTTCTCGCATTGCGCGTAATTGCCGCTTTCGCAGCTTGCGCATCCTCGGCAAGGGATAAGCGGGAAGATTGCGCACTTTTTGCCCACCAAACTTTGGTCGTCGGCTTCGATAATTTTGCCGCCGAACTCGTGCCCGGGAATGGTCGGGAAATTGTACGTTCCTTTCGTAAACACCCGCGGAATATCGCTTCCGCAAATGCCGCTTGCTTTAATTTCAACCAAAACTTCGCCCGGATTGCGGGCGGGAGTCGTCACATCTTCGTATCGTAAATCATTTATTGCGTGCAAAACACAAGCTTTCATTAGTCTTTCACCCACTGTCTCCAATATTCTACGCTTTCTTTCAGTTCGGGAATTATTTTGAATTCGGTGTCCCAATGCTCGCGGTGCCCGATTTCGAACATCAAAATCGACTCTTCGCAACCCGATTTTTTAAGCGCTTCCATAAATTTTTCGCCTTGAATTAAGCCGCCCTCGTTATGTTCCTTCGTAAATGGCGCGTGGTTGGATTTGTGCAGCACCGTTTGTTGAAGGTGGATGATCGGCGAAACCGCGCCCAGTTGTTCGATCCACGGATACGGGTCGCGCTCGTCGGGGTGTGGGGCGTGTCCGACGTCGAGGCATATTTTCATCGGAACGCCGCAATGCGCGTTTACGCGGTTCATTAAATCCAAGCTTTCACCGACGGTAATCGCCATTTCGCGCGGAACACTCATTGGTTCGAATATAAGGCTGTCATAGCCTAATTCTTTCGCGTAAAACGAAAGTTTTTGCCAGTTTTTCACGCCCTCTTCAACGAGGAAGTCATAGTCGTTGTCGAACGAGTTGAAAGTTAGGATTCCGAAGTGGCTTCCGCCTGTCTTCGCGCCGAGTTCCGCGCCGATCCATAGCAATCTTTCGAACCATTTAATCCAAATTTCACGCGCTTCGATATCGGGGTTCATTAAATGGTTTACCCGCGTGAAAGCAGAGGTGAAAATGCTGTCCACCGAGATGTTGTGCTTTTTTGTCGCCTCTTTGATTCGCTTGATTTGACTTTTTACATAGTCATCCGGCAAAAACGGATTTAGCAAACACGCCACGAACTGAACACTTCGCAAGCCCAAATCTTCGTCAACGATTTTCGCCCAAACCTCCGGTTCTATGTATTTGTTGATTGCGAAGCCGAGGTTGGTTCCTAGTTTTAACTTCAAAATAATCATCTCCATTTATAAAAATATTTGCAATTTTTCGCACTATATGATATTATATCAATAAGAGGCGCGTCGCTAATCGGCTTGCTTCACACCGATACAATAAATACATGCGAAGAAAAGCCATGTGGCTTTTCAACTTTAATTTTGTATTTATTATAGCATAAGTAGATTTTTGTTCAATATGTGGCGGTAAAAGAGCGCATTGTACACAAATGAACATACAGAGGTGAAAAACATGTTCAAAATTGAACGGCAACGCGAGATTATCGATCTTTTAAAAGAGAATAAATCCATGCTTGTAACGCAAATGGCGAAAACGCTTTATATCGGCGAGGCGACGATACGCCGTGATTTGGATAATCTTGAGAAGCAGGGGCTAATTAAGCGGACATACGGCGGCGCGGTTTGGCTGGAAGGATTGGACAGCGAAATTCCGCTTCATGTTCGCGAGTCGCACAACAAGCTTCAAAAAGATTCGATAGGAAAAGCCGCCGCTAAGCTTATAACCGACGGCGATGTTGTCATCATGGATTCGTCGTCAACGACATATTCTATGGTAAAATATTTGTCGCACATTTCCAAGCTTACTGTTATTACTAACGGGGCTAAAACTGCGGTTTCGTTGGGGAAGTTTGTTGACTTTGACGTATATTCGACGGGCGGACGGCTTAGAAAAAATTCGCTTTCGTACAGCGGAGATGTTACAAAGTCGTTTATCAGCGATGTTCACGCGAATATTTTGTTTTTTTCGTGCAGAAGTTTTTCGGCGGAGAGAGGACTTTTTGATGCTTCAGTTGAAGAGGCGGAACTTCGACGGATTATGATTAAAAATTCTGATAAAAAAGTGCTGTTATGTGACAGCAGTAAGTTTAGTGCTGATTCATTTTACAAGGTTTGTGGAATTGACGTATTGGATTATGTTATAACCGACGCGGATTTTCCGGACGAAGATTTGAAGCTTTTGGAAGAGCGCGGAGTGGCGTGCATTAAATGTAATGACGCGCATCAAATATAATAAAAAAGCCGCTTTCGCGGCTTTTTTAAATTATCTTTTTGATTGTACGTCTTTTTCGTATTGCTTAACTTCGGCAAGCCAGTCTTCGCGCACAGGAACTCCCATTTTTTCGCAGAAGTAATCCCAAACTGCGCCGAACGGATAAGATTTTAACTCTTCAAGCATAGCCAAGCGAGTTGTGTAATCTTCGTCAAGCTCAGCTTTTTTGAGCATATCTACCGGCTCAAGCATTGCGCGAAGAAGCGCTTTTTGCATGTTTCGCGTACCGATAACCCAAGCAGCGACACGGTTTATACTTGCGTCGAAGAAGTCGAGTCCGATGTGAGTTCTTTCTATTAAATTATTACGCACAAGCTCGTGAGCGATTTCAACCAACTCATCGTCCATGATTACAACGTGGTCGCTGTCCCATCTTACCGGGCGGCTTACGTGGAGCATAAGTTCGTCTGTGAACATAAGAACCGACGAAATTTTGTTCGAAATAGTTTCGGTTGGATGGAAGTGGCCAACATCAAGGCAAACCGCTTTGTTGTTTTTCATCGCATAACCCATGTAGAATTCGTGAGAACCCACAACATAGCTTTCGGAACCTATTCCGAACAGTTTGCTTTCAACCGCGTTTAGGTTGTTTTTCTCGTCAATGTCGCCCGCGAAAATTTCGTCAAGAGATTTTTCTAATCTTTGGCGAGGTCCGAGACGGTCAACCGGAATATCTTTGTATCCGTCAGGAATCCAGTAGTTTGTAACACATTTTTGCCCAAGTTCTTTTCCGAAGTGTTCGCCGATTTTTCGTGACGCTATACAATGTTTTACCCAAAATTTGCGGATATCCTCATCTGCGTTTGAAAGGGTGAAACCGCTGTCAGACTTAGGATGAGAGAAGCAAGTTGGGTTAAAGTCAAGACCGTAACCGTTTTTCTTCGCCCAGGATACCCAATTTTCGAAATGCTTCGGCTCTAATTCGTCAAAATCAACGTTTTCTTCAGTGTCCGCGTATTTCGCGTGCAAATTCAACTTGTGTTTGCCGGGAATCATCGAGAAAGCTTTATCAAGGTCGGCGCGCAACTCGTCCGCGGTTGTCGCCGCGCCCGGATGATTTCCGGTAACTTGGATTCCGCCGGAAACGGATTGACTCATTTTTAAGAAACCGCGATTGTCATCGCCCTGCCAGCAGTGCATTGAAATTTTTACTTTCGCCAACTTGTCCAAAACTTTGTCGGTGTCCACGCCAAGCTTCGCGTAAAGCTCTTTCGCGGATTTGTACATTTGTTCATTCACTATGTATCACTCCAAATCTTAAAATATTTAAAAATTTAATTTCTAACTTTGCATTATACCTTACTTATGATTTTTTTGCAAGTGTTAAGTTCATTTTTGTTCATTTGTGTCAAATGAACTTTTTTACCGCCAAAGCTTGAACTAAAAACAACATTGTTGTATAATATACCATAAATATGTGTATGTATTTTGTGGAATTTGTATAAAGTGGTTAACGAAGAAAGGATTTCCTCTTGAAACATTCCCGTAAATATAATATAATAGAAGCCTGTTATTAATTATGTAATTATTATGAAATTGTTTTATATAAATCTTAAACAGAGGTGAAAAGTATGAAAACAAGAAACGAGAAAAGGGGAAGGTTTTTATCTTTGATAGTGGCGTTAGTTATGCTAATGACCATTGTTGCACTACCCGGTATGGCGTTGGTTGAAGCGCCGAATGATGCTTACGCGGCGGATATTGCGCCTACTAGCGGGGCAATAAACATGGTTGAAGTACCGGCGTATTGGAGAGGTTTTGTGCGTTCGGATAGAGGAGCTCATCCGTTTAGGATTACTCCGACCTCGACAGGAACGGCTGACACAGGAAATGTTGTTTCAGTTAATAATACTCCTGCCATTTATAATAATTTGAATTTTGTAGGCGGGACGGCTCAAGGAACAACGGCAGGTTCTCCGCAACTTAACAACTTCCAAGTAGGGCCGCAAGGACTAACTGCAAACGCGGCGTATCGTGAGTCGTTTGTAATGTTTAACTTATCTGCTGCGGAAGTGACGGCAATTCTTGCTATGGATAATTCTGACGCGGATAATCAAGTTAATTTAGCGTTCACTCCTGTGGCGTTTGCGGCGTCAGCGCCGGCGCCAGGAGACTATCCGACTGAGTGGATGGCTTATATCGTGCCTGCGACGGTTACGGAAGACCTTATGAATTTTGACGGGACTAATTATACGATGCCTGTGATAATTTACCAAGATCTTTTCGAGCGTCGCGCTACGGGTCGCGACTTTTTGAGATTCTACGATTATGACTTGCCTCGCGGTGGAGAGACTTTGGTGACAGATATTGTGCCGGCAAATTTACCGACAACATCGGGATATTTGATGGACCCGAACAATATCAGAGTGCCTGACGGTAGTGTTTTCACTCCTGACGTGGCGGCTCTTGCCGCTCGTCATACAATGAATGTGACTTTGGCGTTGCAAGCTTATCTTACTGATTTGATTGCTGACAATCCGTTTGAAGATGATGGCGTTAGAGTTATGTTTTCATTGACACGGTTCGAAACAGGGGTTGTAGCTAATAACGATATCGCGCAAAGCTTCAGATTGTTGGTTCCTGTGGCACTTGAGCCGGATATAATACCTGCTATGCATATACCGACGGGATATATCCATTTCCACCAGTCGTCTGCACGCGCCGGCTATCCCGGTGGTGGTCTGGCAGGTGCGAGACGTCGTCCGGGCGAGCCTGATCCGATTTTTATTCGTTTTGATTTTAGTGATTTAGTAGATTCATTAGATGCAATTGCGGCTTTGTCATTTGTTCTTGACGGTAATAGCGAACCTGGTACACCGGACCAAACTTCGGCAAATGCGTTTCGCCTTGCGTTACTTGCGCCGTTGCCGAGCGGATCTTCATTTGATATCACAGATCCGTTGTTTGCGCCGGGGCTAACGCCTACCGCATTGCCTTGGCAAGACTACCGATCATATGATCTTGCTGAATTAGAAACGAGATTGCCGATTTTCGGTACTGAAATAGTGATGCCGGCGGCAGTCGGCCAGACTGTAATGTCTTATGCGTCACCTGACTTAATGAGCGCGATTGAGGATTATTTTACTGCGTTCCCGACAGCTGATTATGTTATTTTCAGACTGAGAAGTGGTAGCAATACCGGCGCTTCTGATCCCGGCAGTCTTTTCAGAATCAGAGGGAATAGTCCTCCTCTGTCTCAACAAATGCGTTTGGTTATGATGGTGGACGATTCCGGTCGTGTTGTGCCTGCTCCGGTTCTTTCAGCAGGAGACCCGGCTGACATGTTAAACATTCAAGTTGACAACACATTTGCCAACGATACGGTTAGAGTTACGTTTGAAAATGATAACGGTGATATACATACCGATTCTTCGCTTTTGGCAGGCGCGGAAACTACTAATATGAACATAAGGTTGCCGGAAATCGCGCCGAATGCTGACGGAAGCTTTGATGTTACCGTTGACATATTGAACGTGAACGGAACTTTAAAATCGACAGCAACAGACACCATCGTATTTGATCCGTTTACCGTGTTTTTTGAAACGCGCGGCGGAAACAGAATTGATCCGCTAAGAGCGTTTGCTCCCGGCGCTACTGTTCCGGCAGGAGACGTGACTGATCCGACGAAAGAGGATTGTACTTTTGATGGTTGGTATTTAGATCTTGCGCTTACAATTCCGTTTGAGTTTGATGTTACTCCGATTACAGAAGACACAACGCTATACGCGGCTTGGATTTCTAACCGCGACAATTCTGTAGCAAGAGTAATAAACGTAACATCGTATGAACTTATGTGGGAGCATATAAACCAAAGCGTTCAAACAAGTGATTACGCGTTTTACACATTCCCTGCACAAAACGGACTTAGATTTAGACGTCCTAATGCGGGACTTATTAGTGTTGATCCGAGAGCGGACCGTTATTCTGAATCTATTATCAGATACGACCTTGAAGCGGAAGATATTGCCGCTATCATGAGTGTAGAGTCCGGTGTTATTCTTGATTTATTTGTGCACGAGACGAACGCACCTGCGGGAGGCACACATATAGATGTCAGAATTACTCCGGCTGCGACCGTTTATGATTTGCATACAAGATATCCGCAAAGAACTTATCCGGACGGTAGAATTATGCTAAACAGCTTTGATCGTTGGGTAAGCGGACTTGAAGCATTCCGTGCGGGCGCGACATCTCGTGATTTTGACCTGCCGCTTGCAGGGCGATTTGCCGTGTCAAATGCTTCTGTTGGCACTAGAGTTCAAGTAGATATAACCGAAGCTTTGCAAGAGTATTTCTATGAAAATCCGGGTGTTTTGGCGTTTGGCTTGTCATTGAGTAATGCATGGAACGCTCATTTTGTTGGATTCCGAGGCGCATCATATTCTAACGCAACAGATCGACCGAGATTGATGATTCCGGCGCTTCAAACTGTGTTTGTGCCGGATGATATTGGTGTTGTAATTACTCCTGACGGCGAAACTCATGTTCGACCGGCTAATCAGGGGCAAGATAACTTTAATGCAAGCAACAATGTTTTAATAGGAAGAAGCGCGGCCGGATTTATGGAAGCTATTTTCAAATTTGATTTTACCCCTATGCAATTAGCGGAAGTTATAGCGGTTGCGGAAGCGGGCGATCCGGTTAATTTTGGTATTGGAATATATACAGGAAACTCACCGCTTACCGTTTCGGCGTATTTGGCGCCACGCTCTGCGATGTTGCAGCTTCCTCCAACTAATCCTCATAATACTCAGTTCTCGTCGCCTGTAACTTACAGATTGGCAAGAAGTTGGGGGCTATTATTCAACGAAGGTATTGCGCCGAATTTTGATGATCCGATTAACGTTGCCGTTGGCGCTCCGCACAATTCTTTGTATGACATAACGGCATACTCTACGCCTGCATTGGGTAGCTTGGCATTCCCTGCCAACGTTACTGAGGCGTCAATCGGAGGAACAGGGCTACCGGGAACAGGGCAAAGAAACCTTACTGTTGATATCGGACCTGCGTTGTTGCTTTATTATGCAGAGTATGGTAATGTAAGCGATTTTGCTATCGTGCTTTCCGGCAACCTTGACCAGGTTGACAACGCAAACCGTTTTGCAGAAACACGACCGAATTTCTGGAATGACGCGAATCCTCGCGCGGCGCGTGCTATAATTACGTTCGAAATGGAAGACGATCGCCCAAATGTTGGTCTGAACAATGTTACAATAGCTGCGGCTCCGGATGCTACTTTGGCAAATGCGCTTGATATAACGTTGGGCGGGGATGTAATTTCTAACGACAGAGTTGAAATTACATTTACATCCGGCACGGAGTATAGAGTGGTTAATACTACTGCGGCGGCGGTTGAACTTGGAAGTGTTGCTGTGCCTGTATTCCCGAATAACGATGTTTATGACATTAGAATACGCGTGTTAAATGCGGCAGGTAGATTGATTGCAACTAATTTGTTTGAAGATGTTGATTTATACACGACTAGAGTTGTGTTTGTGCCTAACGGTGGAACTCCTGCGCCTGACGCGATCGAAGCTTTTATGCAAGGCGATTTGGTGTCCGAACCTGCGGCAATGACCAGAGAAGATTATACATTCATGGGTTGGTATACAGATAACCTGTTTGTGAATTCGTGGAATTTTGCTGATCCTGTTTATTGGGATGACACTACGAATGGTGTTCTTACTTTATTCGCGAGATGGCAATCGGATGACGGAATATCTGATGTAACTATTATTCCGTTTTTAGAGTATTTCCAACGAAGCGATAGAGATCAAGACCAAGATGACCCCAATCATGTTTTTGCAAATCAAATATTGGTAGGTAAATATAATAATATGCCAAACGAGGGAACGTTTAGGTTTAACTTTACCGATGTGCAAAGAGCAGAGATTCAGGCAATGATTGACGACGAAATTCCGGTTATGTTTGAAGCGGCGGGAATACTTGCTTACACAATGACGGGCATTGACCACATATTTAACGCGTATGTTATGCCGTTAGTGTTGCATGACAGCTTGCCGGCACAGGATCAAGGATTTTCGTTTAACCAGTCGCGAGCGGCGGGTCTTGTGAGAAATCCGTTTGAAGCGCGTGGTGGTTATACGCCGACGTATTGGCTTGTTAATGGAGAACAACCGGAGCCGTTTGGCTCGGTTACGTTCCCTGCTTCGCAGCATGGTCAAGTGGTTACTATTAGCATAGAGTTAAATGACGCTTTGGAAGCTTGGTGGATCGCGAATCCGACCGTAAATGACTTCGCGTTTGTGTTGGCGCAAACTCATTTGTTCTATCCGGTGTTGATAATGGAAGGAAACGGAAACCACAATATACGTATACGCCCGAACAGAAATCCAACTGCTGACCCATGGTTGCCGATGCCAAGTATTTCGTATCAGCTTGAAGATCAGCGTCCAACCGGATACGAAGTTGATATCAATGTTGTAACAGGCGACCCGGCGAACACTATTAATATAGAGTTAGACGGAACTATAATGTCAAGCGACAGACTTTTGGTTGATATTACATCGTTTGGAGGAACAAGTCAAACACTTGTTGTTCCGGTTGCGGGACCAACTACTGTTGTTACCGTTCCGTGGCTTGCAAATAATAATGATAGTTACACCGTTAGAGTACGCATGCAAAGTGCCGGCGGAAGATTCATGGGTGATGAGACGTTTGACGATGTTGTCGCTTACACAAGCAGAGTTGTGTTTAATACACAAGCAGGATTCCCTGCCGGTGAAACTGCTCCGGTAATTGATCCTATAATTGCTCAGCCGCAATACGAGTTATTGTTGACTAATCCTGGGTTACCGACCGCGGATGATGGAAATCTTTTCGTTACCGGTTGGTATCGAGACTCGTCGTTTACACTTCCATGGAATTTTGCTACTGACGAATTGACGGCGGCTAACACGACTAACGGAGTGCTTACGTTGTATGCGAGATGGCAAAGCCCTGTAGATGGGGTAAGCGTTTATGTTGAGATTGAAGTTGACGATGGTCAAGGCGGAACTATAACCGAAGAAGTGTTGGCGACGTGGTATCACGTGAGTGCTGCATTGGCAGGAGCTCCGGGAGCGCCTACCGAGTTTATCGTTTACTTCGATGGTGCGGATACCGCAACATTTGAACCAATCATGGCTCTTTACGGCGGAAACAATGTTATGATGGGAACTCTTACATTTGATGATAATGATGTCGCAGTTCGTGGTCCTAACGCTGTAACGCTTACTATTGATCCTGCGAACTTTACAGGAAGCCTGAGTTGGAGAGGCATCAATGCGAGTGAAGCAAGATTGATGTTGTGGGAAGACTTTTCTGCTTTGGCTCCGATTGAATCTGTTTATATTATTTAATATAACTAAAATTAAATAGCACTATTAAAAATGTAACTACCGCCCCGAAGACTTGTAGAGTCTTTGGGGCGGGTGTTTGGTATTAGAGGGAAGAATAAATATCTGTTAATTTAGGAAAAATTTTTTAAGGTGATAGGAGAGGTTTTTTTATGGTAAATAAGGGAAGAATTTTAGCGGTTATTGTTGCGATTTTTCTCGTGGTTACGCAATTCCACGCGGTTTTTGCGGCGCCCGTTGTAAATGATTTTTCGCAAATGACTCGCGATCAAGAAATTTTAGGTTATCTTGCATTACTTGGAATAATTGATGAGGATGACGTTGACGGCTTTACTAATGAAGATACAATCACAAAAGGTGAAGCAACTTATTTGATTATCAGATCACTTGGATTCCTTGATTTGGCATTGGGAATGGAAATCTATACCGGATTTGCCGACCTTTCTCCCGATCACGAATATGCGGGGATTGTACACCTTGCAACGGTTTTAGGAATTTTGTCGGGACACCCGGGCGGAATTCTTGCGATTGACGAGCATATTACAGTTGAGCAGGCGGCGAAAATGCTTGTTACCGCTTTGGGATATGGCGAAATGGCTAATTTTCAAGGCGGATGGCCGATGGGATACTTGATGCAAGCAACAAGATTGAGACTTGCGAGCGGAACCGGCGGCGTTTCTAATCAGCCGATGTCAAGATTATCGTTCGCGTTAATGTTGCACAACAGTTTTAACGTTGAAATGATGAGAACCAGAGTTTTTGGAATCGATACGGTTGACATGCAAACTAGAGAAGGCGACACTTTGGAAGCTCAGTTTTTAAGATTGAGCGGTTTTGTTATGGGTGAAGGTATTGTTGAAGCCAACAGAATTACAAACATCGGCGGAAGCAATTTTAACTTAAACGATGACGAAGTTGTTATAGACGGCGTAAGATTAAACAACGGCGGAACCGCTGTTGGCAACCATATTGGATATCACATTCAATATGTTGCAAGAACTGACGATCGGGCGGCGATTAGCGAAGTTGCCGGGTTCCGCGTTACACGGCAAAACGTTGTCAGACTTTTACCGAGATCGACATATCCGACTTTTACTAACAACAGAGTTGAATATTATGACGAAGCGGCGGGCAGAACAAGACAATTAAATGTTAGCCCGAACGTAGTTGTTATATTCAACAATCGTATGCTTGATTCGTTTACGGCGGAAGATCTTGATTTTTCAGACGGAAATGTATTGGTGATTGACAACGATAACGACGGAATGATTGACGTTATAAGATTTACCCGTTCGGAAAGCTTTGTTGTAAGTAACATAAGCGTAAGAAACGAAATGATTTATGTTCAAGGCCAGTTCAGAGGAAGCGCTGTTATCGACATGAGAGAGAATAGCGACAGAACCGTTATTGTAAGAACGGTTGACGGAGAACCTGCGAATTGGCACGATATAAGAATAAGAGACGCAATATCTATCGTTGAATCAGAGGATAGACTTTTCCTTGAAATTATATTATTGCCGCCTCCGTTTATCGGTTCGATAAGCGAAATGCAAGACGGAGAATGGGTTGTTATTAACGACGAGCGATACTATGTAACAAGTCAGCTGGAAAACGCCGCTTTAGGGCGAACAGGAAGATTTTGGGTTGACGAAAATGGAGAAATATTCAGATTTGAAGTTGCAAGATCGGAGTTTGTTTATGTTATAAACAAAACTTCTAATTTTGGCGGGCTGGATTCCAGTATGAGAATACAGGTTTATGATAATTACTACGGACTTAATATCTATCAAGTTCATGAAAGAGTAATGATTAACGGTGATGTTTTCGCGAATGCCGAAGCGGCGTTTAACAATATTCAAATAGGAACCGTTGCAAGCTTGGTTGTAAGCGCCGACGGCGTTGTTCGTGAAATCACCTATGCTAACCATTACGGCGGCAGAGCGAACAGAGAATATTTGAGACTTGCGAGAGGATTCCGCGCTTTACAGGGCAGACAGGATATGCCGTTTAAATTTAATGTTGATACCGAGTTTTTTGTAGTGCCGTACGACAGTCATGGCAATAGCAGATTAGAAGATTTCGGAATGGTTATTGACTTTAGAGATGCAGAGCAATATGATGTTCAAGCTTTTGAACTTGACGAGGATACCGGGTATGTCAGAGCTATCGTTATCAGAATTAATCCGGGCGATCGACCGGGCGATGAAGCGATAGGAATAGTAACCAGAGTTTCTCAAGCGATGGACAGATCTGAACAAATTACGTTCGTTATTGAAGGATATAGCGAGGGCGAGCCGTTCCGTCACTACGCGGCGCATGATTTGGAAGTGTTTAGATTAGCGAATGACCTTAGAATGGGAGACGTAATAAGCTTCCAACTTGGGTTTGGCGGCGAAATTGAAGAAATGGAGCGATTTGCTCAGCTTGCAACTCAAAGAGAATTCCAGCAAATTGGCGTTAACACCGCGAATGCGCGAATCTTTGGTCCTGTAATGATACTTCGCCAAGCTGAAATTAATAACGCCTCAAGATTTTTGCGTCATTATCTGCAAATAGGCAGAAATATGAGTTTTGATCAAACGACAAGTGTGCATATATACGCGCATACTGAAAATCCGGATAACGATCAAGCTCAGTTTAATGATTTTTATGTTTTCGACAGAACGCGCAACACGGTTACTCCGGCAACCGTTGACGATATTGTATCTTTTCAAGACAATCCGTTAAATCCGTCAATCGTATTTGTTCAAGCTAATATGATGGACGCGAATATTTTGGTTATTGTAAGAGACTAGTTTTATACATTGCTATATGGCGTGCCGGTGTTAATATTTTTAGCGCCGGCACGCTAAAAAGGTTTATCGACAGAGCATTGGCGCAAAATTTTACGCCCATACTCTGTCAATAAACCAAAAAAGGGGGACTTGATATGAAAATGAAATTAATTGCGCTGATTACCGCGCTTGCTATGCTCTTGACGTTGACGGGAATGAATATTATCGCCGACACGTATGAGGCTGATATATATGATAATTATGATTATGAAACCGATTTGTCTGATGCGGATTTGTATGATTATGAGCCGGAACCGGTGTTTGAGGAACCTGCAGAGCTAAGTATCGAAGCTTTTGCGGCGCCACAAACAATTTTGCCGGCTTATGACGGCTTTTTCGCGCGGTTTAGGTTCGCCGCGCAACCGCTTAACGGACCGGTTATACAGCTTGACGCAACCGGCAGATTTTGGTCTTCAATTCCCGGTATGGGTGGATTTCCGGGCATGACCGGCGGCGCCTGCACCAGGCGCGTAGGATTTGTGCGGTTTGATCTTTCGGATTTTAGGGATAATCTTGACGCCATCGATTCGATAATGTTGCGTGTTAGCACCAATACAGATAGTGTCAACATTGGTCCTCGCGACTTCAGGGCGTTGCTTTTGCCGAATGATTTGGCGGATTATCCGTCTGAGCCTATGTCTTATGCAAGAGTGCAAGAAATCGGTCTTCTTAACGCCGCGTCTTTCCTTTATCGAAGAGTTGGAAACTTTGCGACTAATACGGTTTATACCACAACCGACATTTTGCCGCAAATCCGAGCGCAGTTCGAAGAAAATCCGGAAAGTTCGTTTATAGCGATCAGATTGGATTTGGGCAGACCTATTATTACCGTCTCGACATCGGGCGGAACGGTTGATGTGCCTAATAATAATCATCAAAACTTAGTTTTGCACGGCACGGGCGCGGCAAACGAGGAGCAAAGACCATCGCTTATTGTTAATAAATCGCAGTCGAACTCGGTGCTTATCGCCGCGGACAACATAATAAGAGAACAGCTTGGAACAGCCGTTTCAAGCAATATAACATTGCCTTCGACCGTTACAAGCGGCGGAGAAACGGCGAATATTACCTGGACGAGTCTTACTCCGAGCGTTATTTCAAACGCCGGCGTGATTACGCGCCCGGGCGCTAATGCCGCGAATGCGGAAGCGAGCTTAAGAGCGACAGTTTCGCATGGCGGTCAGTCTATGGAGTTTATTTATTCTTTGACCGTACTGCGTACGGGAAGTGTCGCGGGAAACGCAACGCGTAACGCGGACGAAATGGACTTGGAATTTAATGTTCCCGGTGCTTCGGCAGGATTTTTGCTTCAAATTCCGAGCCAAGCTTTAAGATATGACCGTGAGTACGTAATTTTTGACGCAAGCGGCAATGAAATAGCAAGAGCTGCGCGCGATATGGGCGCTGATTATACATCTGTAAACGTTTCGGGCTATGTTTCGGGAAGTCAAGCGAATTTCACGCTTGCGCCGTATTCGGGAAGCCTATCTTCCGCGCGCGGAAACGATACGTTTATTTTAGAAGGAATTAGTAGTAGCGTCAACACGGTTGACGCTGCGTTGGTAAGCGCTCTCGGCGATTTGAGCGCCGTGACCGAAAATTTGAGTTTGCCAACCAGCGTTGGCGGCGCAACTGTAAGATGGGAAACTTCGAATCGCGAAGTTATATCGTCCGGCGGACAAGTTACCCGTCAATTTAACAGGGCGGGCGATATTCCGGTGACTTTAACCGCTATTGCCCAAGTTGGCGGCGTTACTTACAGACGAGCGTTTTTAGCGACCGTGTTAAGACGAGATACAAGCCGCGGAGTTATTCAGCCGCTTTACGATCCGATGCATTTGACGGATGAAGATTTCTTTGGTTCGTGGAATCCGTTCAGTAATAGCTGGGGAATTGAGCCAATGCTTAGATACGACCTTTTCCCCGACCTTCGTTATGTTGAAGAGGCTGTTAAAGCCGGCGATTACGAACTTGCTCGAGTAGAATTGCTTGAATACTATAGAAATCGTACCGATGTTCCGACGCCGCCACCGCCGGTTACCACCGGTGGGGATATGCGTAATTTCTTGATATCCGAAATGTGGCGCGACATGGCGGTTACGTTCCTTGAGAGGGAAGCGCCGCTTGCGTTAGTCGAAGTTGATACCGATTGGCAGTGGCATACCGTTGAATTGCACGGCATGAACGTTATAAGAGATAATTCTCTTTGGCTTTTTTCCAGCAATAATGACGGAAGCTATGTTGAAATACACAGTAAAGAGAATCCGTCAGGAAACGTTGCGTATCTTGAAATAACTGTTGACGGTATTGTTAGAAGGTTCCCTGCTACACACGACGTACACATAAGCGCCGGCACGAATTCAAATATAAATTTCGGCGATGCTGAAATTTTGCTATCCCGAGAAAGTACAGGCGGACCTAAGCCTGACGGCACTCCGTATCCGTTCGGAACGGACACTTTCCGCCCATACTTTATGTTTGACAATCGCGGAATTACCGGAAACGTCACGCGGGTAAGATTGCGTTTTTACGCCCGGTCTTCCGAGGGAACTAACAGAGTGTTTGTTATGTCAAGAAATAATCTGCCCGACATTGATGAAAACACATTTACATGGGTTCATCCGACTCATGTTATGCAGGTTGTTTCCTTCAGAGAAATAGGCTGGTGGTGGCCGGAGCCGGACTATCGCGGATTCCAGGGCGCGGCTGCGCCGGGAGCTGTCGCGCCGACACTTGCGCCTTTATATCGAATGGAATACGAATGGCCAAATGGCATATCTCGTATGGTTGAGACGAGTCAAATGATTGCGCGATACAGACTTACGCGTGATAATGAACTTGGGTTCAGATCGGTTCATATGCACTTAGGGCTTTATGATATAGTTCCGAGAGCTGATTTCTCGCGTATTCTTGACGCCTCATGGCGAACTCAGCATATGTATAATGTGCTTTTCGGAACGATGAACAGCAGTTTTATGACTCCCGAAATGTTTACGACGCAAATAAAATTTGCTCGTCGTCACGCGGAACCTTTGGTATCGGCCGGCGAGTCTATTGCCGCTAACCAAACTATGGCGCGCCGCCTTGCGCTTCTTAGAACGCAAGCGTTTACGCCGGAATTTAACCGAGACGGTTGGTGGGAGCATACTTCACATGTTTTGCGTAGAATGTATTCACTGTTTATGCTAAATCCTGACGGAAGTTTCGTGGAGGGAACATCCGGATACATGATTGGCGTGTCTCGTGAGATGCTTGGCATAATGCAAATCACAACAGATTTGCTTGGAGAAACTCACCCCGACGCTATGTTCTTTACCGACGCTTATCGGAGATTCACAAGATATATGATGGGCTTGATGATGCCGAACGGCGGTGGTCCTCGTTGGGGAAGTTCAAATGAAATCCAATGGAGAACCGGGTTCCTTACCGAGACGAATACGCTAAACCCCGATCCGTGGATTGAATATGTTATTACTCAAGGTAATTCGGGAGAAAGACCTCCGTTCTTGTCTATAGCGTTTATGGATAAGCCGAACGCCGCTCTTCGCGACGGCTGGGGTAACTATAATATGGCGGCTTTCATTTCGAATGCATACATGGGTTCTCACTTCCATAGAGGTGATTTGGGGCTTGACGTTTACGCGTTCGGACATCCGCTTTTGGTCGAAGCGGGCGGAACGCACTACGGTCATGCGTCTCCTATGTTTTGGAGTGTTAGATGGACGGCGTCGCATAATACGATACAAGTTAATAACAGAGACCATTTTTGGCAACCTCATAGCGTAAACCTTAATAATCCTGCGGCTTCAATGCTTCAATGGCCGCAACGGCTTGACATGCTTTCAAACAGTATGTTTGATACGGTTCACGTTGGAACTGCTCCGAATGTTCCGCTTGCGGGGACTACTGCCCACCCAAGCGGCGGTCTTGCTCCGGCAGGATCGGGGCGTATTTGGCCGGGCATGGACATAAACAGGAAAGTGACATTTATTCACAACGGATTCTGGATTGTATCCGATTTTATTTACGCGCCGACGGGTACGAACACATTTAGACAAATATGGCACGCAGATACGCACACAAATATAGGTCGCCCAACCATTGACTCTACAACAGGAATATTCAGAACCGACTTTGGACCGGGCAGACCGAATATTCAAGTCATACCTGCTGACCCCGGTTCTTTTGACACCAGGTTGAACGAACCTCTTGGCGGCCAAGGGCATTATAGCAACCCTCACGGCGCAACTCATGATCCGATACGACTTTGGAGAAACCATACAAGATATGGCGAGACTCCTTCTTACTACGTAACCTACGTTCGTGAGAATGTGGCGGGTCATCAAACATTTGACGCGGTACTTTTCCCCGACAGACCGGGTAACAGAACGCACGTTGAAGTCACAAGGATACCCCTTGACGTTAGCACAATGGTTGCAACTTCGCTTAGAATTGAAATGGGTCGTGACACGGGGATTTATTACAGCTCGAACGAAGTTATACCGGGTAATCACAGCAATTATGCCGAAAGATTCGCGGGTTCGGCACTAAGCTACCGCGCTTTTGGTGAATTTTCGACGGACGGGTCGATGGCATATATCCAAAAAGACCTGAACGAAGAAATCACGTTTATAGCACTAACGCACGCGACAAGACTAAACCACAATGGTCAAGAATTGGTAAGTTTCAACGGAACTCGC
>Ga0131853_10004742_pt1 | contig 24387 bp, 18 predicted proteins | sample TergutLab28metaG_FD_92764 | JGI IMG/M metagenome (GOLD analysis project Ga0131853, IMG submission 92764) | Labiotermes labralis P1 segment gut microbial communities from Petit-Saut dam, French Guiana - Lab288 P1 (version 2) (version 2) | ecosystem: Host-associated > Arthropoda: Insects >...
ATACCCACATCCCACCTCCTGCAGATCCATCCTAATATTATCCACCCATCTATGCCTAGGTCTCCCCAGTGGTCTCTTTCCCTCCGGTTTCCCCACCAAGACCCTATACGCCCCCCTCTCCTCCCCCATATGCGCCACTGTCACCCTTACCAACATAATTACATTAACTCTGAAAATATATAACACACTTAATGAAACAGTAAGTTTCTAACCTACAAACTGTAAGTTAACTGAACAAACAGTTTCTTTTATCGCACACAGCTAACATGGGATCTGGTACTGTGCACCTAACTTCATAAATGCATAAAATGTGGAAGACAATACCTACATAAGTAAAAATTTAGCAAAAAAAAACTCGCTCATACACATACTGTACATCATAACAAGTATCATGCACACTCTGTTACTTAATGAAATATACCGAAAACATCGCACACTCTGAAGTAGAAAGGCTGCTTTATTATTTTTAAACCATAATCAGGGTTAAAAACATGAGAGGATTTTAACAGCGTTGTCAAAGTATGAACTTGCCAGTCCTTTTTTTTTTTTTAACTTTTATTTGTTCTGTTGAAGTTATAATCTATATATCGCACACAATAACCATTTCTTTTCACAATTTTTAAACAGGAGGATTTATTATGTTCTTTTGCCTCTTCAAATGGCAGTTATTTCTATACACATGTTTTTAGGCCTAAAGCGCCCTCCCGTCATAACTTCTACCAACGTTTCTTCGCAGTTCTACGCCTTCGAAACAACATAGGCACCGCCTCAATGCCAGTCAAGCACAGGATTTACGTAACACATACTCGGTACTAACCACGCCAACAAAATGACAGACACAGTCGCAAGCACCGCCAACTACTAAGCACACATTCTCCCTCACACGCTCGTACCATAACCTGCTAAATATTTTAAAAACTCGCCAACAGGTGTCTCTCATAACATATGAGGTTGCTGGCACAGTGCATTGTGGGAGTCGCAGGAAATTCTGTGTTCATGGAAAGCGAAAGCTATCGTGGTGGCTTTGGGTTTTGTATGAAATGTAGATAAAACTAAGGATCTTATAATCTGCAATATTTTGTTATAGGAATGTCAATACAAAATCTTGTATTTTAGACATCACAGGATTTATATTTTTAAACGGTAAGAGTTTCATGAGGTAAGGTTTGTCATACTGGAAACATATTCTGGGAATCATGTGAATGGAAAAACTAGAAATTGTATACAAGTCCATGGAATCAATGCTTACCCTTTTCCATGTAGTAGATAATAGTTTTGACACAGTGGTCATTGTTTTGGCTGTTGTAGCCTGTTGTTTACAATTATGTTACACCAGTTTTCATAATACCTTTACCAACACTCTTCTTATGGTACATTTTTACCCTGGTACCTTAAAAGAATATTGTTCAATACATACTACTCAACCATAATTCTTCAAATAAGCAGTTTGGAATAAAAAGGTATTCAAATTGGTGGCAGTTATGTAGCAACCATACATCAAAAGCAGTGGAAAACAGTATTTGACAAATATGATATGCATTTGCAGTTCATAAATAAGTGAGCACATAACAGAATGATTTAGTGACAGATGTGTATCACCATGTTTTAAACTGTGATGATGATGATGATGATGATGATGATGATGATATGGGTGATAATGCTGATGCTAATAATAATAATAATAGTTTTCACATTTTTAGTTTGCAAGATACAAGCTAAGTTTTCTATATACATTAATCATTCATCTCTATTGTAGAACATGAAAGCTCATACATTTATAAAACTTATCTCCATATTGTAATTACATTATCATAATGTTATATTCTTTGTTTTATGTTCTCAGGTGGATTGCAAGTATTAAATGGGTCTGTTTTATTGTCAATACATATTCCACATATAATTTCTAAGTGTAAGTTTTAGTACCATTTTACTGAAATGTATAAGCAAGAAAACATATTGCTGAAATACATCTTGCAGTGGATTCATTTGATGAGATACTAAGAGAAACTATGTAAATGGCAGATTTACAAGAAATTGAGGTACGTATATTTTAACAGATGTAGGCCAATGAAATCAGAGCTCTTCATTTAGCTGAAATTGATTTGGATGTTCAAGATTCTGGAGTACAGAGTTTTTCAACTTTTGCAATAGCAACAGTGGAAGGAATGCATGTAAGTATAGCATGATTGGAAAGTTTTTGTATGCATATTACGTGTGTAAATTTAACAACATGGTAGACGGTGAAGCAGAAATGGGGTGTTGAGTATTTGTGAGCTAGATGTTTAAATCACTCTTAAGCAGGAGTATGATGGATTCCTTTACAGTGGTTCATTTGAAATTGTACGTGTAGGTTCAACACATTGAAGAAATATCCTGGATGCAAGCCAAAACACCTACATTATATGGTATTTGTGAATTTTGAGATTCTTGCAGCACTGTTGCTGTTGATGCCATTCATCTGAGATATGACACTTTTTAACTGGGTATCAGTTTCCAGTATTTTGAGGCAACATAGTAGCCTCATCTTGAAGGGGCAAGGCGTCATTCTTGATAGACATCTTAACAGTTGAAAATGAGGCCACTACATTGTCCTGAAACATCACAAACTGTTCACCCAGTGGCACATCATCATATCTCAAAAGAATGGGTTTCTAAGATATGATATTTGTTTTTGTGTTAACCCAACCCATAACTCTAATCAGAAGCTTCAGTTAGTGGTAGTTAATGTTAGGAGGATTTGTTTCATAATTTCATAAGTTGTTTACCAATTCTGATTATGTTATATGACATTCATTTGGGTAACAGGAGAACTGTGAATGGTGAATTTTTAACGATGGGAAAGGTAGCAGTCATGAGCATAGTACAAAGTATTCGTGTGTTTGTAGGAGGCCTAAAAATTGTAGGTATTAAGGTGCTTCTTCCAGTAACCCACACGATTAACTTCAAAAATTACAACTGTGTACCCATACCATCCATGTTCCTGTGGTAACATTGAAAGAAATTAATCTTAACAGATGAATCTGTTTTTATACAAGTAAGAATAACAATCTTGCTTGCAGCATGAATCAATGGAACTGTACTGTATAACACAGTCAACAGAATGAGGATATATTCTCAGTTAATACCATAGCATAGTTCCTCATAAATAACCATTAGCTTGAAATTTATTAATAGTCACCACTTGTATCAGAATGGATTTTCCACATTCTTCTTCCAAATAACCTTAAGTACTAGCTGAATATTTAATAGACAGTCTCTACTGTAGTCTGGATGATTTTTTAAATAATTAAGTAACTGATAATTCTTGCCCTCTTTGGTAATGTGAGAAATGAGAAGTGTTTTATTTAATGATACTGTCACTTGGTAAAATTATGTAGTGTTAGTGATAGGGGAGTGAAATGTATATGGAGTATGTCATTTCAGTACTCTGTTTTTATTAGTACTAGAGTCACTCCCTCATCATAAGTTTGTGTGTCTACCATGTTACTGCTAACATCTGTAAACAATTAAAATTTTGAAGTTTTGTGGCCTCTAATGGCATAATGTTCATACCATATTTTGTGGACAACAGTCAACTGGTTCAGAAGTTCAAAGAGAGGATAAACCAGTGTATTGATCTAGTAAGCGTGCTTTAACTGCCTTTCTGGTTATCCTGAGATGTCTTGGGTCAATAAATTAAAAAATATATATATATATATATATATATATATATATGTATATATTATCCTGAAATAAGGTAGATATTGAAACAATAAAGTAAAGGAAATTGATTCTGGATGTATTTTAGAACACCAAGCCAACAGGTAAGTGTTAAGTATTAAGTAGACTAACAGCATAATATGAAATGTGTTTGTTCCAGTTTTGTAGTTTCTAAAACATAAGTTAGGGAGGTAATACAGTGCACTATTGATTATCTCAGCCCCATTTGTTTGAGGTTGTTTCGTTCAAGCTGATGCCTTAAAAGATTTTTTGAGTCTTTAATGAGATGGGAGATTTTTATTTCTTTACACTCTACCTTAATAGTGTACCTTCTCTTCTATTTCTACTTCCAAACTGAACACAATGATATTTCAGTACAATGTTACATACATAGCATTATTAATACAGTATGCATATCATACTGTGTAAGTAATTGATTGTTCTTAATTGTCATAATCCGATTTTCAGTAATGTAAGGCAAGCTCAATCCCATTCACCTCAGACTATCAGGATTCTGCTGTACTTGTTATGTATTTTCATATTTATAAATTGTTATTACATAATCAACTTAATTGAGTCTTGCTCAGAAGCTTACGAATTAGAAACATAAAACATTTGGAAATCTATAAATGCATCAGTTAGTTCTAGATGAGAGGATTTGAGAGCTATTTTTCAGCCTACATACTTAATGCAGAATTAGAAGAGGCACCGTTACTTACAAGCATTCTTGCATAGCTGTGCTCTAAAGAAACTCTCTCTCTCCCAGGAGGTGGTGAGTCTTGTGGAAGCTGTGGAAGCTGTAGATGCGTCAAGTCCAACCAAAGATTTGGTACCTGATCTTCAGAACTCTGTTAAAAACCAGCTTTTGTTGCAAGCCTTACCTTCATATGTCCCTCCAGAAGCACCCAATCAGCACTACAGTTCTGATCAGTTCTTCTCTTGCAGAGACTGTGGGGACAAGTAAGTGACATGTGTCACACATTTTAAAGTAACATACATGTTGATTATTGATGGTTCATTTGCACCAAAAATCCTTTTTGATCAGTCAGTCATACAGACATCAACATTCATAGTTTTACATATAGGGACTTTATTTTATCTTGACACACATGTCAGTTCACACTGAGACCATTTTATATAAGAGCAGGCAGGACATTGAATGCTGCTGTTCGAGTTTGCCATCAGTGAAGATGTATGTGTTTTAGTGAATTGTATTTCAGTTAATATTAGGTTTCTACTCACCACATTTAAATAAAGCACTGTAAAGAATTTCATTTGGTCTGCAGACACATGTCTGACAAACAGATTCATTGGACATCAAAATCCTGCTGGTTACACTGAAAATGCTTTCTGATTATACTAATGGTCAGGATTATTGCCATACAGTTTAATCTTTAAGATGCCTCAGAAGTGAGAAACACATGGGTTCAGATCTGGTAAATGAAGAGGGCATAATCCCCTGCTTATCATCCTGTTACAAAAAACACTAAACAATGCACAGGATAGTTTGTAGCATGAGCTGTTGTAATGTCTTGCTGAAAATGGGCCCAGTAATCCTAGTTGCACTTGTAGCACATCACACATAACCTTAGCATCATGTGATGGCACTTTGTGGATTAATATGGAAAACCTTTTATTCTAAGAGTTCACTTAGCCACTTGGTTCGAACCAAGCTTCACCACTAATAAGAACAAGTGTGGGGCCTGTTTCTCCTTGATGTACCCCCTGAAGGTACCAGTTCTCAACATTCGGTCTTGCCTCATGGTCTGTGTAATAGAGTCTGTGAACTACAACTCCCTTACATAGATGCAGCTAGCACATGTCTTGCTGCCTAGAATTGAACCTGTTACTTGAAAACTTTTCACGTGTTTGTGAGTTGTTGACATGTATATGACACTTCCTGTAGCAACTATAATCAGTGTATGGATCGTACAGAATGAACACAGTGACTAGCAGAGGACTCACACACTGCAATAAACAGCATGGGAGCAAGCTGATGAGTAGTCTTGTGTGTAACAATGGGTGTGCTGATGGGAAGTGACTAGCAATTGTCAGCATGAAAAATAATGATTCTATATAATCTGAGTTACAGGTAAAATGTTTTATTTGTTTAACATATTTGTTTCCAAGGGAATTTAAATGAGAATATATCCTTTGTTACAACTTGTTTGATTGCCTAGCATATCTTTATGCCTTAGAATTAACAGGTATTATTCTTTAAAAAAAAGTAAAGAGAAGTCACATGAGCCTATTAATTTTTTCACATTTATGGGCTTATCATCAGATATACTCTGTTTGAAATGTGTCATTGTCACTTTAAATTTTCATGGTTGTTAAATAAAACAGCCATACAATAACTTTTTTTAGCACTATCTGACAATTTTACTGCTTTACAGTCTTACTGGTGGAGAACTTGAGAGTTGACTAGTGAAAGGAGAGGATGTAAACACAAGATATAAGTAACAGTAGTAAAACTAAACACTTCAAGAATATGTCTGTAAACATAAAACATAAAGGAGTTATTAAATGTAAATATAAGCAAAATGTGTTTTCTTTAAAACATAGCCAACGGGATATAATTATTAATATACTAAGTGAATTACAGAAGTTGTAATAGATTCTTATCATGTAAAACAAACTTGGTTTACATTCCCTTGGCCTAGTGAAAAAGTTAAAGAAATAAACATATTCATCTTCTGCAGAACTTACAGACTCCCTATGTAAATTCTTGGCCTATTCAATCACAAATTTTTAACAAATTTTAAAAAATTGTAACAAATGATTTTAATCCTAATCTTGTCTCATTTATTTTACCATTGGCTTATTTACATATTACAATTGTATTGTAACATTTACTTCGTAATGTGGGATCCCACAAGTATTGAGATTGAAATATGAGTTGCATTTGCCTATAAATTTCAAGTCTGTATACACCTGATGAAGGAAAAAGTTAACCGAAACATGTGTGGTTCTGATAAAATATAGTTTTGTTGACTGATCATTTGTTGTTTTAGTTTAGTGAATTAATGTTTATAAATTTCAGATAATGCACGTGGTGGTGGTAAGTATATTCATGTACACTTGTTGTGGCATAACAGGCAGAGGATATGTTAGTCGGTGAACAGATGTCCTAAATTTAGTGGGACAACCCCAGACTTGGGTTCATCTTTTATTCAGATTTTAAGTTGTGATCAATATTGACCTTTAGGCTGTGAGAACAGGCATTTAAATCTGGAGAAGCTGGTTACTGATTCAAAGTTGAGGATGTGAACTGTTATTGTTATTACTGTTGAAGATATATATGTATGTATATATATATATATGTTGCTGTATGTTTCACTGTTGAGTGTCTGACTGCTGAAAAGACTCCTTTGTAAAGGAATATTATTTACTCAAAGAAATTTTAGTTTCTGTTCAATATGTGTTACAGTTTGTGGTGTCTAATGCATAAAGAGTTGATCATTTGTGTGAAGTCAGAAAGATCCAGTATTCAGTTAAATTTACTGAGTATAAGGTGGTCTGCAGTAAATTACAAAGGAGTTTCAAGAAATAAGGTAATATAAGCCCTGATGATAAGGACTTAAGTGTGACCTTCATATCTGCATGGCACATGAGTAGCACATTCTGCACATGAGATCTCCATATAATTACAATTGACAAGTAATAAGCAGTTGTCCCAAATGGCACCAAGGTTTATATCCCAGTGTAGAAGAAGCTGATTTCAACTGGTGTATGCTTTTTTCATGCAAGCACCTGTTACAATCACTTGCCAGCCAGATGCTTCATAAGGGGTCAACAGAGAGAGAAATCATTGGGCACCAAATTGGAACTGTAGGGTGGGTGGTCTGTAACTTCCCAGCTGTTGCACCATAACCAGTAATGAGAGTGGCTTGCAGCGTGGGCCCAGTGATTTCCATCTCTGAGATACCTGTAGCAGTGCCTGACTGGCAAGTGATTTGCAATAGACAGTGACATAAATTAAGCTGTTAGTTTCCTGGCTACAGACACTTGACACGAATTTCTTCTATGCCATGATACCAGCCTTGATGCCATGGTGGGACAAAGGCTTATGTTAACCATCGATTACCCATGTGCCGTGTATACCCTGATGTCAGAATAGAGTCCTTGACAGTACAGTGTGTTACCTAATTTTTTGAAACTTCCTCATATCAGAGTACATTGACTGAACTTAATATATACTTCAGTGTCTTTTTTTTACAAGTACATTGATAGAAATCTGTTATATAATTTGGAAATCCACAGTGTTTTATTTTTAAATTCATTGTACTGAAAGTTTTTGAAGTTGGTATCAGTATTTTATGGCATTTTGTAGTAATCTGTATATACATCATATAAGTTAATTTTTTATTGCTTTGACAGATTCCTTTTGGAGTCCAGCTTATTGCATCACATAGAGCGTCGTAGTGTTTCTATCTTATACGGATGTCGTGCGTGTGAACAGACTGTGTTGTTCTACAATCGTTGTGCTCTGTTAGCTCACTTACGTGGACACCAAGCTGAGCCAAATGATGATGTTGCAAGTGAAAACATTCATATCTCACAAGAGAAGATGACTCTTGGACCATTTTCAGTTATGAATGAGGATGATGATGATGATGATGTACAACTGGAACCTGATGCTGTATCTCTGTCACCTCTTCCAAAAAATAAGATACAGCTTGGTCCATTTACCCCAGTGCTCGTGGATGGCTGTGGATGTCTTATTCATGAAGAAAAGAGTCAGAAACAGAAGTCACAGGAAGGGGTTCCGAATCTAAATAATCAGGTCAGCAATTAAAAGTTACAAGATTGTATGCAGTGGGCATCAGGATAACATAATGTGCAAAGAGACTTGAGCACTAGATGGAAGAGTGTGGGTGACTGTATGCTACACTCTCATCTCTCTGCTACATGTAAAATTGGAGACTGGCCAGGCCTAGAGCTATGCTGAGTTCATGCACTAGATCTGTGTATGCTCTGTTAGAAATAACCTTACCACTGCCTGTGATTCCTTGTGCATATTTTCTTTCTCTCCTTGTGACCTTGAGCTGAACTCACCACATTAAAGGCAGTCTCTGTTTAAGCACTACTAAATGTCGCCAATGCATTTAGGGCCGCTACAGAATAGTGTCTTTAAAAAGTAGTATTTATTGGTACATTTTTTCATACACATAGTAGTGAACAAATGTATTATGAGTCAAATGTTGAGACACTGAATACTGTAATATCTAGGTACTTATATACATAGGTAATTTTGACTTCATACAATGATGGACTGTAATATTTTGCTCAACATATGAAATCCCAGTTCTTCATTGGGTATCACTTGGAATCTGTCATATTTCTGGTAAAGAAAGGTAAAGTCCCAATACATGCCATATGTTGAATGGAGGTATAGCTTCACTCATTCTTAACCTCAGCACTAGATGGAGGTGAGCAGTTAGCGTCATGCCCCAGCAGCTTCATTCCCACCATCCCCATTGCCCATTGAATAGGAAACTGGGTGGGACCTAAAACCAGTCTGCATGGTCTGGAGAAGAGTTTAGTCTCTTGCCCCCACCAGGGTTCGAATCCCAGATTGTCCAGCCAGTAGCCTAGTTGCTAAACTGACTATTCTGTGACGGTTCTAACATGCTTCAAGAGAATGAAGGCTGGACGCTACACTAAAAGTATAGTAAGATTTTTATGTTTATTTGTGTCTGTGACAGGGCCAGATTATAGTACAGATGGGATCCTTAGATTATATCCATGAGGGGTGCGCACGTACAATTACATGTGATCACAAGAACTGAATGTGGTCTGCCAAAACACACACACACACAGTAGTCTCCTTGTTCACGATTAATTGGAGCTGTTATGTCTGTCCAAAACAGTGGAGTTTATTTTCAATGTAAAACACCTATATGGTTCCAAATGCTTATGACGTACTAGTAATAATATATTAAATAACCTCAAAAAGCATGAAAGTTGTTGTAATGAAACAAAAACAATTTTTGACAGCATAAAATACATTGACTGAAGGAGTATCATGAAAGCAGTCAACCTCACTTAATGAGAGGCAGAGGCTGACTGAGCTGAGAGTGATCTGTGAAACAGTAGGAGAGTGAAGAATGCCAACATACAAATCACATGGTGTTATTTTGAAAGTTCTCATTGTAGACACAAAAATATGAAGCCTCTCTACTTGTGACATGGCATATGGAAACCTCTCTACTTATGACGTGGCATATGGCAGGGAATCATACTAATTGAGGGTTTGGGTTACAGTTGAATTAGTAGAATTTGTTCAACCACCAAACAATCTTTCCATAATTTATTGCTTGCCAATATAGGTGGTGCCACAAGGAAAAGAATCAAGAGAAGTAACTTCCAGTGACAGTAGTCAGCAACCAGGAAGCAAAGATAAAGTTCAACAAAGTGAAATACTTGATGATGTATCAAGTAATCACTCTGTAATCAGTGGTGAAAAAAGTGAATCATCAAATACCAAAGATGGTAATCAGGAATCTGATGTTGTACTTCTGAGTCCAGTACCTGATATATCATCAGATGACATCACTCATGATGGTAAACTAGCAGGCAAGTTGTACATTTTAACATAAATTTTAAGGATGTTGGTGATGTAAGAGGACTACAACAGTGCAAAATTATGGAAAAGCTATCATGTTACAGGCATGGAGGGGCCCTTAAGGCTCCAGGAGTCAGAGCCTGCCAGAATTTCTAGACATTCAGCACTGGCTGCCTCCACCCCAGGAGATATTTCTGGTACTCATTTCTATTAGAGGCTGAGTTGGCCCCAAGGCCATAATGTGGCCAGAAAGATTAAAGCAGTGACCCCATCGGGAATCGAACCCACGACCTTCTGGCTTGTAGTGCAGTGCCTCAAATAACTGCGCCACCACATACCCTGCAAAATTATGTATGACATGGATAATAATGGAAACCAAAATTTAGGTTCTGGCTTAATGATTTATGATTGTTGAGCTTAAAGGCATTTCTCTCAACTGTGTATGTGTTGAAAGAGTTGAAATTAAGACTTAATCTAACTAAAAGTATGCGTAATCTCATTGTGGTAGTGCCATTGCTTTCATAACCAGTAGATTTGTTTTAGTATTCTAATGTGGTCACTAGAAGCTTCCTTTGTTTAAGTGGGGCACATAATGTAAAGACAAGTGTGGCTTTAAGTTAGGAACAGCCTATTGAAATCCATGACAATGACTCACTGTGTTCTTGGATTCTGAACTTTACTAACCCTTCAGTGATAAGGTAAATCAGTCCCATTACAGGCCCGAGGTACCCAGAGGGTTCCAGGAAGTTAAGGTTCCCAGATTATGTGACAATGGCCCAGGATGGTGGTTAAGGTTGTCAGCCTTACGCACCAGCTGGTTTTTACCCCCAGGAAGTACTCCTGGTGCTCATTTCTGTTAGAGGATGAGTCGACCCCAGGGCCATAGAGAGATCGGAGGGATTATGTTAATAAAAAATTCCAGTGACACCATCTGGAATCGAACCAGCTACCTTCCGATTTGTAGCACAGAACCTTAATCACTGTGCTACTGCAGTCCCTGCCCTTCAATGATACTGGCCTTAATTTCCAACTACTGCCAAGAATGGAGGGATTTTAAATTGGTAGTACCCTTAAGTGCATTCATGACCATATGTTGCACAAAGCCCATTAGCATGTGAGGGATTAAAGGCCCATACAGTGCACCAAGGCCAGCACTGAGGGCTAACCATGTTACAATATGCTCCAAATATTGTAAGGAAGATTGTACTGTCAAGACATTGTGAACTCCTATCACAGAACCCAGACTTTAGACACTGCAAGGGAAGGTTTCCCATAACAAGTCGTGAAGACTCAGAGGGGAAGTGAAATGTTGGGCATCCATTCTTACTTTGATATTCAGCACAACTAGGATGGCAGAGTTGGCAGCTGTATGCACTGGTCGTGCATCACCCCTAAGGAAGTTCGTTGGTTCTTATTTCTATTAGATGCTGGGTGGATCCCAAGGCTTACAGAATGTGGACAGAAGGAATAGGTAACTTGAAAATGTCCAAGGACCCTACTGGGCATTGAATTTGGAACCTCCCATCTTTTGGCATAGTGCCTTGTAATGTGTAATAACCTGTATTACCAGAAATACCATATTAATACATCGTTATTAATCCACTTGTTTCATATGTGGATTTGAATGGTGGGATTCCATGTTACTGGAAGTTTTGTGTTACCATAGGTTATTTAGTAATGTGACTAGTTTGAAGGCCGTTTTCAAGTGTGTCCACAAGTTTTATCATTTGGATAGCAGTAACTGGACTAATTCTTTGTATTTGCATGCCATTATTTCTCACCTTGACAAATTTTATGTAGTTAAGAATAATTCATTAGGAAATTACAGATTTTTCATTGTTGCTCTTGTGATATATATTTCATTTTATATTTGCATTAGGTTCCTTGGTATGTAAGGAGTGTGGTATTGTACCACAAACTGGAGATATGAAGGATCATTTCCTGTGTTCAGAATTGCCACTTGACCTGCAGTTCAAGTGCAAGACCTGTAATCTCATTTTGCCATCATCCTGTAGTTTCTCTGCCCATAAGCGCATCCACAGCCCAACAAAGCCATACATCTGCCCAGAGTGCAGTCACGAGTTTAGTCTGTGGGCTACCTTGTCTATACATATGCAGAACACCTGCTTCCACATGTTCAAGGCAGTCCGCTACAGGTAAGTTAATCATGTATCACAGAATCACCATTGAATGCTATGTTATTTAAGATTTTCCTGAATTTTAGATTAATTTTTTATGGCCCTGGCCAAAGCTCCCTCTAAATAATGTATTATTTTTCTGGGTTTAAAGCTTCTTGATTCTAGATTTTTCCCAAATTTAAGACATGAGAATTTGGCCCTTACACTATTTTTGAGCCTCAGTTTAGGGCTTTTGTTCACAACTGTGGAGATTGGATTGCATAACTATGGCCATGATTGTGCACAGTGTAAGTGAAGTGGTATCAGAATTGATTGCAGACTACTACTGCAGAGCAATTTATAGATAAGAATGTTTCTAACCCAACACTCTTATTGGTTGATCATGAATCGTGGATGTAAGCTACCTTAACGTTGGTCTTTGTACACTGTGCAGAGAGAAGTGTGGACTCATAGGATATCTTGAACAGTGAAGCCCTAATTGTAATTATATTTTAAAGTTCATTTTTTGCTTGGTTTGTTCAATGAATATGAAAAGTCATTGTAAAAATTGATTGAAGGAAAACATCTTGGGTGTATATTTAGAGTGAATGTAATGTTTTTGTAACCACAATAGTAATTTTCTGATTCATTTTGACACAACCCCATGAAAGATTTTTTTTGATTTAAGGTGTAAAAAGCTTACCCTTAGATGTTGATGCATATTATTGCTTCCAAAACACAGTGTTGTGTGTCAAATTACATATCATAGTAAGGTGTGTCAGTTTTTGTTCTTATCACATTTTGTGACAGCTAATGAAATTCAATAAAATATAATTCTCAGGCAAATTTTATCATTATTGTTTACATTTATTCTGCATTTATCATATACAGGTGACTTTTCTAATAATAGTAGTTTGTAGTTACTGGTTATTAACTGTCTACTGAGGTACATGATGATTACTAGTGTCATGGCTAAGATAAATACAAGTTTAGTGTGTGTGCTAAATAAAAAAAAAGTTTTATGCTCTTTGTTTTATAGTTGCAAACCAGGATAATGTAGTCAGTGTAGTGACCAGGCTACAGACTGCATGATCCAGGGTTTGGGCACATTGTTTCTTGAGGCTCACCCAGCCTCCTGTTCAATGGGTACAGAGGCTCTTTCACCAGAGGTAAAGTGGCCAGGGTATGAGGCTGACCACTTAGCCTCCATTTAATGCCAAAGTTAAGAACAAGGGACGCTACATCTCACTACCCCTATATGCCTCTATGGCATGTACAGGAACAACTTTTTTCCTTTACTTTTACATTTTATCATTAAGACATTGACAACATGCTGTAAATGTGAAAATGTTAAAACGGTGTGAGATTACTTTATATATCATGTTTTCTGAATACCTGTTGGCAGGTGTATGCAGTGCAAGTGCCTCTTTCCTACTGCTGTTAGCCTGGAAGTACACCTCCTTACACAGCATGTGAAATCTGTGTACAAGTGCGGTGTATGTCCAATTGCTTGCTTCAGTGCTAACACATTACAGGACCATAAAATTAAGATGCATGGACAACCATCCCTTGTAACACGATCATACCAGCAGTGCCAACTTTGTCCTCACCAGCTCATACCAAAGTCTCGTCTCCTGTTTCACGTGAATGAACACTCTAAAGAACAGTCTGTTCGCCTGTATGTGTATCAGTGCAGTAACTGCAGTTTCTTTGCACAAAGGAAAACTGCCTTTGCAACACACAGAACATCTTGTCTGCAGGGTGAAAAAGTGAAATTGGAGAAAGTTTCTTCAGTCACGAATCCTAATTTGGTAAAAGTTTCTTCAGTCACGAATCCTAATTTGGCAAAAGTTTCTTCAGTCACGAGTCCTAATAAAGTCCTAGCCACACATAACGTTATGATCCCTCCGGGCAGTAAACAGGCCAATGTTATGATCCCTCCAGGCAGTAAACAGGCCAACGTTATGATCCCTCCAGGCAGTAAACAGGCCAACAACTTTGTTAAAATAATTTACGCTGTTCCTCAGAGTCAGATGCAATTGGCGCTTCTTCCAGCAGCAAGTGTGAAAACTGTGAAGACAGTAGTGTTACCTCAGCCACAGCTTAGGAAAATTTTACCCAAGACTGATGTAAAACCACAAGAAATTAAAAACGCGTTTCTTCTAGTAAAGAAAATCACACCCACTGAAGAGAATAAAGTACACAAAGACTCAAGTGACCAAGGGGAAAATAAATGTTCATATGTGAATGACAGTAATTTTGAAGCCACTGCAGAAAAAACTGATGCATTTCTTTCTGCCATGGAATCAGAAAACTTTCCTTTAAGCTTGCACAACATGGACAGTACCAAACCTGATACTGATGCTAAGTCTGAAAATATTTTACGCCTGTGTTCAATTTGCGGTAAGGAACTGGATCTCTTTTTGCAGGGTTTAAGTGCATCCAAGTTTCCTGAATTTTGTGCAAAATGTGCGAAAGAAAATGCATTTCTGAAAGAAGGTGGAAAATTTTTACTTTTTCCCTGTAATAAGATAACTGAATCTCAAAAAGTTTGTATTAATAATTCGAATGGAAGGACTGAATTAACCTCTAAAACAGAAGTTACAGAGAAAACCATTTCAACTAACAATAATTCAGGTATCAAGAGAGATGCTAACACACTGAATGGTCCAGCCAGCATTAAAAAGTTAAAGACATCACCTACTGTTTCTGTGGAAAGTAACAAATATCGTTGTCATCTCTGTAAAATGCTAATATCTATGGACTGGTTTGAAATAGAGGAACATTTTGCTTCTAAGCATCCCAGTTTCAAGCTGCTGTTGTTGTCTCCTAAAGTCACTAAGTTACAACTGAACTGCACAAATGTTAGGGTGCCACTGTCAGTTAATGATCATCAAACATACCCAAAAATCAAACTTTCAAAGAAAGGATCACCCGAACCAAGTGTGACAAACATAACTGGAGCAAATGGAAATGAAGTTCATGATCATATTAGTGAAGACCATGACTTTAACGGAAGTTGTATGGATGAGAAATTAAACAACACAGATAATGAAGAAAGGAATAATAGTCGTGAAAGTGGAGGATTTACTGAAAATGCGTATTACATTAAGACAGAACGTGATATACCAATAGATTATGACTTGCTTCCTGCTAAACATAAGCGAAAGAAAAAGTCTTCACACAAAGCATCTGACAGGACTGATAAAGAAGGAGGGGCCAATACTCCCTTTAATAGTGGACAGATTGTTCCAGCTTCCCAAGAGGTCTTAGCATCAGGCCACAAATATGAATGTTCGAAATGTCACTATGTAGATTCCTGTGTTGAATCTTTTCATGAGCATATCAAATTACACCATACTGATAAAAGTGCATTCCAGTGCATGGAATGTGGAATGTGTTTTGTTGTAAAGCCATCATTTGAAAAGCACTTGTTTGTTAGCCACCGTATAAAGGATGTTGAAGGTTATTTACAGAACAATAATTGTTATGTTAATTCAGGAAAAGGTGAAGAGGCAGAGGATATGTCACAGAATGTAGGGGTTTCACCTACATCAAAAGACTTTCCACCTGACCTTGTTGAAAACCAGTGCCGTGTATGTCGAGAAATCTTTGATTCTGCATTCCAGCTAAACAAACATTTTCGCACACATGGTATGGCATTCTTACTCACTAAAAAACGTGTGAATACAGTATCATGAAAAGAGAAAGAGAGAAAGATTGTGCGTGCATGTGTTCACGCACACACAAATATGTTTTGTGTGGGCACATGCTTGTTTTTCTTACATGTCTCTAGCAAGAGAAGAAGCATATTTTCTTCAAATATGTGTTTATTTTGATCTTTGTGAATTTTGTTGCATTGTCTAATTACCTCTGCCATATTGTGGCGATGTTTTGGGTAGATTCACTTTAAATTCAGTGAAGTTATCACTAGTTGTAAGAGAAGAATCTTTTTTGTGTATGAGATGTGATTGGAGCGCTCTGGACTGGTTGTAGGATGGCACCAGTGCAGTTAGTACAGAACTCCTCTGGAAGCAGAGTAGAATGTATAGAGTCAATTTCTGTTGATTTCAGAATTACAGTGTGCATCATAATGAAGTGTGACTGTTGTGCCCTGTGTGACTGATTCTTTTAGAAAATTGCAGAATGAAGAAAAGCACATACACATCAAGTTCCACTTCACATTTGACAGAATTGCAATAGGAACCTTGGAGATGTTAAAACCCCTTCAGAGAGAATATACACAGTCCTGCCGTAAGTTTTATCCCAAGTATATTGTGACCTAGAAGGAAAATGAAACAGACACCCATTATTCGAGCCAGTAATTTATTAGCAGTAATTTTAAGTTTTTATTTATAATATTGCAACTCAAAATGGCCGCCCTCTGCCTCGACACAAGCCTTGAGATGCTCTGGCCACTCTGCTATCGTGGCACACACTGTCTCCAGGGGGATCTCTGCCACTGCTTTCGCAAGGGATCTCTTCAGACTGTACAGGTTTTTGTGACGCTTTTTGCAAGCCATGTCCTCCAAGAAGCCCACAATTTATAGTACCAGGAGTTGAGGTCTGGACTCACTGGGGGCCAATCTTCAGCACTGATAAAGGCTGTCACGTTCCTCTGCAGCCTCTTCTGAGTTGCGTTGGCTTTTGGGCAGGAACTGAGTCCTGCTGGAAGACCCATTCCTGACCACTGAAGAGGTCACATTAAGCTGTTTCACAACTCCTTGTAGCACATCCTCTTGATACACTCGGGCACCAGTTTCACCCCTTTCTTGTAAAAATGAAGATGTGTCACCCCTGGCAGGACACCTCCCACCAAACCTTGACATAGGAAGGGTGATGGCATCCCTGCGCCCTCAAAATGCACCTCAAGAGACGTTTGAGCATAAATCATGTTGTTCTGGATGTTATACTGCTCCTCGATTGTGAAAAATTTCTCCTTCATGAAGAGGACGTTTTCGTACCTGTTCTCAGCCTGCCACTGGAGGAGACACTCTGCTCTTATCCATCAGATCTCCTTCAAAGCCGGATTAAGGAGGTGTCCCTTTGAGCGGAGGCGCGCTGTCATGTGTAGATTGTCCCTGATGAGGTACGACTTGATTGGGTCGATATGTTTAGCTCTCGGGACATGATCTTCAGTTACCAGAGCAGATTTTGGCGAATCCGCTCCTGTGCTGTTTTGATAGCGGCTTCAGCCCTCACACTTTTCAGGCGTCCTGAGCGAGCCCTGTCTTCAACACCCCAGAGTTCCTTATAATGTTTAATTGCCCGATAGACGAAATTTCGCGAAATTTTCAATGGTTTCAAGAGTTTGAAAATTTGAGAATCTGACTTTCCACATTTGTGAAGGAGAATCACAGCCACATGGTTTTCCTTGAAACCCCACTCCATGTTAACGCTGTGAGAGACGTGAGTAAACTGCCTTGGCACAATTACCTGAAGGGTCAGTAGTCCAAAAATAACCAACATTTGAACCCTTCCACCTCATTGTCTCCACCTGCAGACTACATGAAATTTGGGACAGTACTTATGGCAGGACTGTGTAGTGAGAACTGAATTATTTGATTGATTTTCAACTTCAGATGTGTAGTAATATGTCAAGGATACTGAATGTTTGGGACATATGTCTGCCATCAGAATGTACAGGAGACAAACACAGAGACAAACCATGAAGCATCAGTTTCTGTGGAGATGTTCTGTGATGTCTGTTGGAATGTGTGTGGTGAAAATTGCCTTAGAAGTGGCACACTAGAGATTGATTTCTCCACTAGAACAATGCCCTTGCTCACTGCCTTGTTTCTGCAGGAATTTCAGGCCAATAATGGTATGACTGCTGCCCCACACCCTCCTTTTTATAATCCCGTGCATTTTTATGTTTCCAAACTCAAGCTGGCACTGAAATGAGATATCATGATTCAAGAACAGTCACAGACCACTTCTTTAAAAAAAAAAAGAAAATGAAGAATAGATGTTAGCAAATGCTTCCAGCAGTGGCATATCATGGGCTCACAATATCAAGTTACAAGGAGGCTACTTTGGAAATAACAGAATTTAAGACAGGAAAACATCATTATCAGTGAGAAAAAAATAGTGAGGGAAACTTTGTGATCACACATCATAATGTGATGTTTGAAAGCTGGTGCTGATTGAAGGCAACTGCTTGAAAATGAAACTGGATAAAGTTTGCTATGTGTTCAAAAAATGTCCTTGTTAAATTTAAATTTCATTGAAATAATGATTTGACTGAGGCAAAGTGTGATTGTGTATGTCAGCAAGAAACTTCATTAAGGCTTGGACATAAGGCCCAAAGTCATGTTACTTTGTAAATACAGTAGGTGTCCTGTTATTGGTGCTGAACAGCAACATTATTGTACATAATCCATACCTACAGATAATAATAAACAATATTATGAGTAATCCATAAGACAGTGGTGATTGATTTTATGACTTTGTCGTTTCTGTTGGAACATTACACCTTGGTTCCATCAGGATTAGTAATGACCAAATATTATTATACAGACTAGTAATTGATTGATGATATTAATTAACGAATAATGCTTCCATTACCATACTTACCATTGGATGTGGGTTTGAGACACTTGAAACCGGTTCCTACCTATTTTTCTAAAGTTCAGTGCAATATCTTGATATCGTACATGCTGTGCATCATGTTCAGTAACACAGAACTCCCAAAGATTGTGTCATTGGATGCCTTTACACATCCGAGTGAAATTTAGAGTTTGTGATTAGTTGGTTTTAATTAATAGTGAAGTTCACTATAATAATTTCTACCATTTTTTTCAATTGTCTGACATTTTTTTGAGAGGTTTTCCCACTTAAATTCTGGATGCATCATCTATCTCCTCCTCTCCTAGTTGTACATCCAACCCATCATAACCTTGAGTAACAGTATTATTACAAAATGTATGTAATGATAGTGTACCTTCATGGTGATGTTTTAAAAATGGGCCCCACAGTTCGCTTCTGTGTCAGGAGCCTATGATCTGTTTGTAGTTTTGATAAGGAACAGGGCAGGACGTATGAATTACTGAATACCGTGGCTAACCCAAAATCCTGTTTTTACAACATACCATAAATTATGCAAACATCTGTGTACAAATTCGTATAAGTAAATTTCACTTCCACTAATGGGATGTACATAATTGATTTTGTGAGTTGATTATGCAGATAGTCCACAACATGGGTAAGGGTTCTATGTGACAAACCATTGCATAACTAGACTTTTATATGATGGAATTTGATCCAGGACCCCCAAACATATGTAAAATACTTGTCTGGTATATGTGTACCATCCGCAACTAACTACCAATGCACTAAGCGAAATCTGTGATAAAACCTGAAAAAGTAATTATGGACAAAATGGATTAGTTAATGGCCAAAAATTTCAGGGGAGATACCTTCGTTTGAGCTATGCAGTCTTTGGAGTCGGATGTGTATGGAATTTTAAACAATAATCGCTATAACTGAAGTGTGCATTAAGGCGTAATATAATATTTACGCACCCTAAAATGTTTTGTTTCGTTTATGGCGGAGTATACGTAAGGTCGGGATTCCGTTACATACTGACTTACGCAACCACCGCCGCGACGCTGGGGACGGTGCTTTACCTGTCCTAAGTGGTCAAAGTACATCAGGTTTAGTGTCCAGGTCGACTACAAACTTATTTTGCATGGCCTGGCAATGCATATTAGTATAATAATACGTTGCATATACCACAAACCAACCGTGCTGAAAATTTTGTCAGCTTTTCATTTCTTAGATGGAACAGAATAGTTCTTGCTGCTCATAGGTTACAGCAGCAGGTGCACGTATTCGGCTCCATGCTGCCCATAGCTGGCACCGAGTAGGTACGAGATGGACGATCCGTGGTTACGAACTTACTGATACGACACCAACTGTTCTTTCATCTGTGGTTCGAACTGCGCAAACAGTGGCCGTGAACGACCAGTACCCAGAACGTGACCACTCAGAGGTGATGAAAACAAATGGAACGAAATTCCCCACTGGCCAACAACCATGGTGGTCCACACATTCGTTCTATAGCTCTGGCGCAGGCGCGAGAATAGTCCGTGACGGTCAGGTTGAGAAACATCGTAGAAACTTTTCTACACTTGCAAGTAACGTTGCAGGTCGTGTCACAGCTGAACTTGCTATTTCGGCGTGGGAAATTATTTAAGGACGATGACTAATTTGCAAATTGGCCTGCTCATTATAATGCACATTGTGTTTACGTATTTTAATACAGTTTGTTTCTGCCGTCAAAATCTACAGAAGGGAGGTCTGTGAATTTTTGTTCGTAAAGACCAGTATTTCAGAAACTTTAATATTTCACATAACTGTAAAGAAAAGGATTTGGAAATTTGTGGCGTTGAATTAGAGACTGGGTCATCAAAATTAATTACATTAACTTATACAGAGCGCCGACAGAGTTTAATAAATTTATAAAGAATCTACATGATGCTTTGAAACATCTGTATAAACAAAAAGCGAACTTGTAATTGTTGAAGACATAAACACATCTCGCTGACCGCAACTGAAAAAACGAGTCTCTTTTCAACAACATAAAATCTGTTCCACACTAAATTTTCCTCCAAGAATTCAAAGTAACTCAATACTGCCATTGGTAATATATTTGTGGTTAAAAGTGGAATAAATTGATCTTCTCTGTCTCCCATAATAAATGAACTATCAGACCACAATGCTCAAATTCTCGCCATAAAAAATATATATGCAACAATAAATTTCCTTTGAAGCAGAGAACCATATTAATAGACAAAGAAACAGTAAACTTTCAGACCCTACTAAAAATAGAAACCTGGGAATCTGCTTATATAGATAACGATCCTAACATTACGTTTAACCCATTTCTATGCACTTTCTTCAACATTTTCCAAGCTAGTTTTCCAGTTGAACACGAAAGTGTGAAATACTAGAATGACTAGATTACACAAGGAACAAAAATATCTTGCAAACACATAAGATTGTACGTTTTCACTAAGAACAGCAATGATACAAAAGCAAAAGTGAACTATAGAAAATATTGTGAAATCCTAAGAAAAGATATAAAAGGAGCTAAGAAGCAACACTACAGTAGACTTACAGTAAAATCTAATAACAAAATAAACATCATGGAACTTTACAAAGAAAGAAAAAGGAAATGTACGTTCAGTGGAACACGTTCCCACCTTACTTGTGAATAATGAAAAATTAAAGGATCCAACAGACATGGCCACTGCCTTGAATAATATCTGTAATAATTAGTGACAAATTAAACATTCAACAAATAGAGAAAGGAGATGCAATCTCAATTCTAAAAGATTCTTTTCCTTGGAACTTGGCCAGCATAAAAATAATCCCAAGCACTGATGCTGAGATAAAAAGTATAATACATTCCCTTAAACCAAAAATATCATCAGGTTGCGATGAAATAACAAGTGAAGTGTTAAAAGCTTGTGCATCTCTCATTAGTCACCCATTAAGCAACATTTGAAATCACGGACTATATGCAGGCCGTCTGAATATTGTAGTAGTGAAACGACTTTACAAGGAAGGAGACAAAACTATTATGACAAATTACAGACCTATCTCATGTCAAAAATTTCTTTTCGGTGTCAAATTTGGTTCTCGTATGATTAAATGGTTTGTTGCTAATAATTTAGTTCTAAATTTAGATTAAACAAATATAATGAAATTCACAACAAAAAATTCATTGAGCAATTGATGTATTAATAATCAATACATCAATTTTCATTGGCCATACTCTATATACTGTAAATTTTAATATTTATATAATGTAAATTTTAACATAAACTGTACATTCACATGCATAGCATCGTAAGGATTAATTTATTGCTGTGAATTGTAAGGTATTTGGTTGTGTTCTCCCTGTGGATGGTGACTGGCCGAAACATGTATGAGCCAAATGAGGTGAAGTTCTGTTACAAGTACAATGTGACCTAGAAGGAAAATTACACAAATCATCAACTTTTCAAGCCAAATAATTTATTTTCAATAGCTTTAGGTTTTTATTTATAACAATGTCACTCAAAATGGCCGCTGTATGCCTCAATGAAAACCTTGAGACACTCTGGCCACTCTTCTGTCTCTGTATGCTCCATCTCCAGGAGGTTCTCTGCTGCTGCCTTCACAAGGGATCTCCTCAGCCTATCAAGGCTGTTGTGATGCTTTCAGCATGCCATGTCCTCCAAAACAGCCCACAGTTTATTGCCCAGGGGTTTGAGGTCTGCACTCCCTAAAACCCAATTCTCAGCACTGATGAAGGCCAGAAGGTTCCTCCACAGCTACTCCTGAGTTCTATCTTGGCCTTTTGGGCAGGAACTGAGTCCTGCTGGAAGACCCATTCCTGACCACTGAAGAAGGTCATGTTAAGATGTTTCACAACTCCTTGTAGCTTGTCCTCTTGATACGCTCGGACACCAGTTTCACCCCTTTCTTGCAAAATTGAAGATGTGTCAACGCCTGATGGGACACCTCCCACCAAACCATGATGTAGGAAGGGTGATGGCCTCCCTGCCCCCTCGGAACGTTTGAGCATAAATCTTGTTGTTCTGATGGTTGTACTGCTCCTCGATGGTGAAGATGTTCTCATCCATGAAGACGTTTTCTTTCCTGTTCTCAGCGTGCCACTGGAGGAGATGCTCTGCTCTTGTCCATCGGATCTCCTTCAAAGCAGAAGTAAGGATGTGTCCCTTTGAGCGGTGGTGCACTCTCATGTGTTGATTGCCCCTGATGAGGCGTGACATTGATTGGGTCAATGTGTTCAACTCTTGGGACATGATCTTCTGTTTCCAGAGTGGATTTCAGCGAATCCGCTTCCGCACTGTTTTGATAGCGGCTTGAGCCCTCACACTTTTCAGGCGTCCTGACACCTGTTATCAACCCTCCAGAGTTCCTCATAGTGTTTCATTGCCTGATAGAAATTTTCAATGGTTTTAAGAGTTCAAAAATTTGATAATAGAATTTTCCACAGTTGTGAAGGGCAGTCACAGCCACATGGTTTTCCTTGACACCCCACTCCATGTTGAAGCTGTGACAGACTTGTGCAAACTACCTTGGCACAAGTATCTGAAGAGACAGTAGTCCAAAAACAGCCATCCATACAACCCTCCTACCTCATTGTCTCCAGCTTTGGACAACATGAAAGTTGTAACGGAACTTATGGCAGGACTATGTATATTATTATAATATGTTCATTTGCTGGTGCTAAGAGATTGTAATGGGGATATCAGTTTCAGTCAATCACATTTTACAGCTAACTGAACATAACCTTGTTAAAAATTATATTGTCGTCCTGTTGTGTTGGTTAACCTGTGTTCACCCCGGTATTCTTTCCATGTATATTGTTGTATAATGTGCCTGATGATTGCCAAAAACAGCCCAAAACATTTAGTAGATGACAATTGCATGTATATTGTTCTGTTGTGTTGGCACTGACAATAAATACAAACAATGAAATTGAAAGCAGTTTACACCAACAGTATGTGAACCAAAACATGACAACTCATCGGATCTTCTTTCAACCATAGGCTGATGTCACTCACATTTAAGGTGGCATACATTCTTACACTAAATGAAATGTATGCATTTGGTAACAGGACAGGTCTCAACTCCCCATAAAAAACTTATATTTTGTTCATTTATTATTATTATACAATATGTATGTCTCTTGTCACAGGCATTTCTTCCTGGTACTTCTCTTGAGCCAGCGGTGATCCCCACCGCTCAGGATTCAAGCTTCGCATTGCAGTACTTTCCATATTATGTGTGATGTTCCAAGTATAGCTGTCTTTTGTAGTGAATCTATCGAATGTTTTCCTGGTATAGTTTCCAAATTTTTTTTTTAAGCTTCTCGTTACTATTCCAGTGGCTCCAATTATTACTGGTACAATCATACATTTCAGGTTCCACATTCGTTGTATCTCTATACACAAACTCTTGTATTTTAACTTCTTTTCCGCTTCC
>Ga0131853_10004744_pt1 | contig 24386 bp, 17 predicted proteins | sample TergutLab28metaG_FD_92764 | JGI IMG/M metagenome (GOLD analysis project Ga0131853, IMG submission 92764) | Labiotermes labralis P1 segment gut microbial communities from Petit-Saut dam, French Guiana - Lab288 P1 (version 2) (version 2) | ecosystem: Host-associated > Arthropoda: Insects >...
ATGTCACGCAAACACAACAAACTCTACAGTATTAAACAATTTAAATAACTGGTATACAAACAATATAGTTAATAAGGGAACTACAGTCACTTCAAGAATAGCAACAAATACAATATTCTGTGGCGATAGAAATTTAGCTCTAGGCACAGGAATAGGGACAAATGAAACGTTCTACGGAGCCGCGCATAGAATGAATTTCACCCCTGGTTGGATTGCTTCTGCGACAACTTTTAGACCAAGTCTACAGTGTATAAATAGACAATCAGCAATACCCAATAATCATGATCAATTTGGAACGCCAGGGAACGGAAACGGAGCTTTAACACACCCAATCGGCTTGATAACATCAGATGAAGTTGTGATGGCAGGAATCATTCGTAACTGGATAGGCGCAGGATCAGCACCAAATGCAATTCCTAACGCTGATGGATGGTTATATACGAGTCGTACTTATTGGACTATGTCGCCAGCTTATTCCAGGGCTTCTAACCTTTCTTCTATGTTTAGAATTTTTGGAGATGGATTTATATCTGGCATAGGTGCAGTATCAAATGATCATATATATCCAGTAATTTCAATTCGTTCAGATACGCAAATAATCTCCGGCAATGGCACAAGAGAAAATCCATACATAATTCAATAAAATATACAAACTTAAAAAAGACAGGAAATATATTTCTTGTCTTTTTTTATTAGTTTTAATAAGGATTATGATAGTGTTTCTCACTCATTACTCTAATATAATGATTAGCTTCTCTTAAAAGGTGGTCAACTAATATTGGCATTATTATACTTTTAATCTTACAAGAGAGTATGCCATCACTACCTGCTTCTTTAAACTTTTTAAAAGCGATAGTCTCCTGCAAACTCATGCCAGTTAAACTAGATTGATGATGCTCTTTAATTATTTGTTTATATTCATGAGCAAACTTATCAGCTTTTAAAATCAAATCTTCTTCCGTTGGGTCGAGTAATCCTCTTATAAATTCTGCATGTTCCATCATTTGTCTATTCCAAAATTCCTCTTGTTCTCTTAAAGTAGTTTGTTCTTTCTTTTGTAACTTCATTAAGCTATCTCTATACATTTGGGCTTCTCTTAACATATGTGTCAACAACAAAGGATAATTTACGGTAAACATCTTACATTCTAAAACTTTATTTTGAACTTCTGTTTTAAAAGCAATTATATCATTTAGTAAATGCAAAACATTTTCATTTAAATGGTGAACTTCTGCTTCATTATCTCTTGCCATTCCACTTTTTAACTGTAATTCTTTCTTTGTTATATCTTCATCGATATGAAAACCAGAGGATTTATTTGTAACACTTTCACATTGCAAAGTATCTTTCGTAACAATCTCTTCTGCTCTTAATACTTCTTCACTAATACAGCCATCACCTAATTCAATCGCTTTATGTAGAACATGACCAAATTCTTTTTGAAACTCCTTAGCCTTTCTTTTAAAATCCTCATCTTTTCCCATGAAACCAGCTTCTAAGAACAAACTATGTTCTTTCATAATTCTAGCAAAAAACAAGTGTAATTCTAAAGATAATCTGCTATATTCTTCTATTCTTATCATTCTCATCTTCCTTCCTTTAATACTTATATGACAATAATCCATAAAAGGTTAAGAATTTATTGACGAATATTTTACATAAAATGTGTAATTCCTATTGAAAATCCCCATAAAAGTAGTATAATAAATATTATAGTAGAACACCTATGTAATATATGGGAATGGTCAAAATGAACAAAGAGAAAGAAATAGTTAAAGATAGCGGACAAGTCAAATTATCTACCATAATGAATATGATAATTGTTTTTTTAAGTGTCTGTCTATTAAGTTTTATCGGCTATAGAGGGTTTTCCCAAACCGAAGTTATTTCTTATGAAGCAACAAGTAAAATCCATTATTCTGTTTGTTATCATCAAGAAAACGCTTTACATAATGAAAGATGCTTACCCCAAGAAATAAATAATTATGTAACTAGATATATTGACTATATTCTTGTTGATTTTAATTATGATATTAAATTAAATAAAGACGTTAATATTACTTATAACTATCAAATAATTGGTGAATTATTAATTCATGATCGAAACGATCCAAACTTAGTTAAACATCGTATTCCATATGTATTTATGCCGAAGAAAGACCTGACGTTAAATACAACAGATGAATTAAGAATAACAGAACAAATTAAAATAATTTATGAAGAATATAATGCTTTTGTTAATGAATATAGACAGGATGCCGGTATTCAGGCTGCAGCAAACCTAAGAGCAAAAATGCATATAGAACTAAACGTTAAATATGAGGATGAAGAGATTCCAGTTAGAAGTGAAATCGCTCTTAATATTCCCGTCGGAGAGCCAACAATAAGGCTTACTGGAGATTATAATCCGTTAAGTATTGAAGAAGGTATTGAAATATCTACTAATCAAGGATTAATAAATCAAATCCTTTTAGTCATCCTTTTAGTCTCCGCTGCTTCAGCAATTGGTTTAGGAATTATTGTTCTCATATTACTCTACAAAAGACATCAAAATACACCGATATATATAAAGTTTTTAAACGAAATTAGAAGAAAATATGATGTTGATATAACAAACTTAAAAAGTCTAATTGATACTGATAAAGAAGATACTTATACATATTTAGATGTAACCAGCTTTAGAGAATTATATGAAGAAATTAAAAAAAGTAATAATAAACAAATTTATTGGAATGAAAAAGAATGGAAAGATAAGAAGGGTAAGATAACAAATAGAATAACTTGGTTCTTTATATTTATTGATGATAAAAAAGTAGTAAGATTTATTGTCGATGAAAACGAAATAACTGAAAGCTATAAAAAAGATCCAAAAGTTATTAGCAAGTATAGGGGGTAGTTAATTGCCAAAGTATCTATACATCTTACTAGTACCTGAATAATAAAACATCAAGAGTATTATAAATTTGATTTAAACCTACTACTTGTGTAGGCTTAAATATAAAATATTTAAAAGTCAAAAAACTTTTAAAAAGAAGGAGGAATTGAGATGACAAGTAAAAAAACAATTGCGATAGTAGCGTTAATTGCAATGGTAACATCAGTTATAGGAGGATTTGTCGTATATGCGTCGATAGCAGCGACTCTTGATATTCAAGGGAGTGCCGAATTTCAACCGGAATCTTGGAATGTTAAGTTCAAAGCTGGGACACTACAGAGTGATACTACATTGACAGCAACTATACCACAACCACCTACATTATCAGATACCGTAATTAGCGATTTTAGAATTGTTTTAACACAGCCTGGCGATTCAGCGAGATTTACATTCTTTATTGAGAATACTGGTTCACTTGATGCGGTCTTAAGCACGTTTACAGCTCTAGATCCAAGTTGTGTCGGAACTGGTGCTACTGCTGTTGCAGATGCTGCTCTTGTTTGTGGAAGTCACTTAACTTACACATTCAGATACATCGGTGGCGATTTAGCAGTCAATGGTCTAAGTGCAAACTCAGCTGTATCTTTAAACGATAGACTAGATGCTGGTACTGAAGTTCAAGTTGAATTAAGACTAGAATATTCATCTGCTGCTACAGCTGCAGACTTACCTGAAAATCCAGTTACAATTGGTAACCTAGGCAGAACATTAGTCTATTCAGTACGTCATTAACAAAAGGTAAAAAGGTGAAACAATGAAGAAGGGTTATGTAAAATTACTAATTATTAGTTTAATATTGGCTATTGTATCAATAATCAATGCTTTTACTGGAATATTTAGTCTTTATACATTTACTCTTTTTTTGTTGGCTTCATTTTTAGTAACCAGATATTTAATGGGCTTTGAAAGTGATAGATTTCATAATAAAAAAGAAATTATTATCATCATCATCGGAGCCATTTTACTTTATTATGCAATTACTTATGTAACTGTATTCTTTTGGGGAATATTACAAAGTGTTTTTGTCCTTAATTGGAACACATTTATAAATAATGTATTCCCTCTTTTTCTAATAATTATCTTAACTGAATTATTAAGATTTATAATTATTAGAAAAGGAAGAGGATATAAAAGTATTTGGATTATCGCTGTAATAGTCTTTACCCTTATTGATATAAGTTTAAAAACTAGGGGTTATAATTTTAGCGAAAGTATTAGTGTTGTTAAATTCTCTCTTGAAATAGTAGCAACTAGCTTAGCAAAAAACATTTTCTTATGTTATTTAATTAATCGAACAGGATATAAAGTATCAATCCTATTTAGAATGTTATTTGATATGCCTCTTTATTTACTGCCGTTCTTCCCTAACTTAGGAATATTTATTGATTCCGTAGCTAAAATTTTATTACCTAATATTATCCTTCTTATTTTAATATTTGGTTATTCAAGATATGATGAGGATGAAGAACAAAGTAGAGGGGTTAGTAGACAGTTTATCATCATTAGAAGATTTGCTCTTGTTCTCCTGGCAATTTTTGTTATTGGTGTTGTTGCTTTATCCAGTGCAAGATTCAAGCTTTTCTCCATCGTTGTTGGTTCTGGTAGTATGGAACCATATATTTCTAAAGGAGATGTTGTTATCGTTAATCGCATTGAAAATTTCGATGAGATAGAAGAAGGAGATGTCTTAATATTCGAGCAGGAAGATTCAAGTATTATTCACCGTGTCGTAAGAGTAGAAACTGAAAATAATATAAGAAGATTTATTACTAGAGGAGATGCCAATGAAGCAGAAGATTACTATCCGGTTTCGGAAAGCGAAGTCATTGGTATCGGAATGTTCAAAATAAAATTTATCGGTTTACCAACCATTTGGATTAATGAAGCGATAAGTAGATAATTGGGAGGTTAGAATGAAAAAAGAAAGAAAAAAAATATCACCAAGAACAATATTAGTTTCAAGTGTAGTAGGTATCATGCTTTTAACAATTGCATATGCAACTATTGTTAGTGCAACATTTAATTCGGAATTACAAATAAGTGGCGAAGCAGTTCTTACAACAGATTTATTCTGTGATAATCCATTCAATCATAATGCCCTAAAATGTCGTATTCTTGCTGATAATGGTGGTCAAAAACTAATAAATGAAAAAGTAGCGCCAAACTTTGCTCATATTGCTACCACCGACGAAGGGATATTTAAAACTGCTGATCAATATACTCTTTCAACAGGAATGAGCAGTTATTATTATAGAGGAGCAGTAATAAATAATAATCTTATTTTTGCTGAACATCAGTGGAAAATAATCAGAATTGCAGGTAATGGTACTATTAGATTACTTTATAATGGACCTTGTCCGGAGAATAATTGTGAAATAAATACTACTGGAAGTAATATTCATATCCCAGGAGGAACTCAGCAGTGGAATACAGCTCATAGAGATGATAATAAATATGTTGGGTTTATGTTTGGTGGAGCAAATGGAGTAGCCTCTACATCACTTGCTCAAGCAAACGCTAATGAAACAAACAGTAATATTAAATCAGTAATAGATACTTGGTATGAAAATAATATATTATCTCAAGGGTCTTCAGTAACAAATCTGATAGCTGATACAATCTATTGTAATGATCGAAGCATAATAAGTGGATCTGGATTTGGTGATACTAATACTGTTTATGGACCAATGAGCAGGCTATTATCTGGATTCACCCCAAATCAATCTTGTTACAATCCCAACGATAGATTTAGTGTGAATGCTGGGAACGGCAATGGAGCTTTAACTCATCCTGTGGGATTACTTACAGCTGATGAAGCATCTATGGCTGGAGCTGTTGCAATGATGGCCAATCCAAACTATTATTTAAATGCAGGTCAAACCTATTGGACAATGAGCCCTAGTTCATTTAATGGCAACAATGCTCGTATGTGGGTAGTATTTGCTAACGGAAGTTTAAATCCAAATGCTTTTGTTGATTATACTTTTATTATCAGACCAGTTATAACACTTTCAGCTGATATCCTTTATCAAGAAGGTAATGGAACACCAAATAATCCTTATATTGTAGGAGAGGTCGTTGCAGGACTTGAAGCAGAATTAAGTCAAGATTTATTCTTAGTTAATGAAAACGTTAATATAAAAGACTTCTTAACAGTAACGGCAAGAATTAATGGAAAACCAATAACACTGGAACCTAATGATTATGAAGTTATTGGATTTAGTACAGCAGAAGTTACAACGACTGGAGTTATAACAATAACTTTCAGAGGACAGGAAATAACCTTACCATACTCAGTAAGAAACATTGCCGGTTCTTTAGTTCCAGGAGCTGTAAGTATGACCTATACTGTATCGCCTAATCAAATCAATATTACTATAACCTTTAATGGTCAACTTCAACAATTCTGGTATTTCTTCTCCGAAAATATTGAAGATATGTTTATACCTCATGCCCAGATGCAACCAAGACTCACTGGCACTGGAACGGCAGGAGCCAGAGTTCTTAATGCACCACTTAATCCGGACGGCACCCTAAGAAGTGGTTACTATTATGTTTACGCTCAACGAAACGGTAACGAACAAGATGCCTTTGTGATTATAAAAATAGATTAGGGAAATGCTATGAAAAAAGTCGGTCCAAGAAATATATATCTTTTTAGTGCTGTTGTAATAATGGGATTAACATTAGTTTATGCTACTATTGTTAGTGCTACTTTAAATACAGAACTACAAATTAGTGGCGAAGCATCATTTAGAACTCTAGGATTATTAAGAGAGCAAATTTTAAACGATAACGGCGGAGCACATGAAATTAGAACCAGACTAACTCCAAATTTTAGTGTTTCAGCAACAACAGATGAGGGAATGTTTGCGATTCAAGATGATTATGGAACAAGTTATTATTACCGTGGAGCAGTAACAAATAATAATCTAATATTCGGCGAACATCAATGGAAAATAATCAGAATTGATGGTAAAGGTAATATCAAATTAATTTATAATGGTCCTTGTCCAGAAAACAGCTGTATTATAAATGTTAGTGGAAGCGATGTCTATATACCTAGGGGACCTCATAATTGGAATGCTCCTTTTATCAATGATAATAAATATGCTGGGTTTATGTTTGGGGGAGCAAATGGTGTTGCTTCAACATCGTATGAAACAGCTCATACTAACGAAACAAATTCAAATATTAAAACCCTGTTGGAAGAATGGTACCAAAACAATATTTTAACGAAATCTCAAACCTTAATAAATAAAATAACTGATGTTGCTTATTGTAATGATCGAAGTCTGACAGCTGGGTCTGGATTTGGTAATATCAACACGTTTTTCGGTTCATTTAATCGAACCTTATTTGGATTAAATCCTAGTTTAAGATGCCCTAATGAAAACGATAAGTTCTCGGTATATACCCAAAATGGCAATGGTGCTCTAACTTACCCAATAGCAGCAATTACTGTGGATGAAGCAATTTTTGCTGGAGTTGTTCCAATGGTTCCTAATCCTAGTTATTATTTACATACTGGCCAAACCTACTGGACAATAACTCCTGGTTCATTACAAAATAATTCTGCTCGTATGTGGGTAATATTTGCTAATGGTGGAATCGATCCAGATGGTTGGGTTAGCTTTGGTTTCAATATTCGTCCAGTTATAACTTTATCTTCAGCTGTGGAATATCAAGAAGGCGATGGAACAGCCCAAAATCCATACTTAATTAAATAAAAAAAGTACATTCGTTTGAATTTACTTTTTCTCATTCTTTTTATTTTCTTTAAATAGTATATATGAATAAATAACTATTCCTACCATAATTACAAGCATTAATGCCGTTGGAATTAAAATACTATAAGGAGCTTTAAGAAACATTCCACCTAAGTATAATATTCCAGAAAGAATAAACCACCTGCCGGACTTCTCATGAGTCTTTTTCCATACATCTTCATTATGAAGAGTCCAAGGTGTTCTTATTCCTACCATATAATTAGGTTTTATTCTTGGCATATAATAACCAATTAAAATAAATAATAAACCTAAGAGTAAAGATATAAACGTATTCATTTGTAAAATATCAGCACCATTAACTGCAGCAATAATAATCATTTGAATTCCAAACATTAAAATGGCAAGTAAAAGCATAACTATCTGTAAAATTGGTCCTGATTTTCTAATATTTTCTCCTTTTGGATCAATTCTTGGTAAAAAGTATAATAAAAGTGTAACTAAAATACTTGTTATTGGAAATGTAATTATATACCAGGGTGACCCATACGAAGTAACCTCTCCATGTATATTCCAATTATGAGGAATATCTCCTGTCGTAGTTACTAAAAACCAACCAGCAATTATTGCTGTAACTAAAGCAATACCCATTGAGATTATAAACATTTTTTTCATTTATCATCCATCCTTCTATATATAAATTATATCATATACAATAAAAAAAGATTAACCGAAGTTAACCTATAAACATATCTAAAACTCTATCTAAATCTTCATCTCTAACTGGCTTTGGTATAAATTCATCAAACCCAGCACTCATATAATTTTCTCTCGCATTAGGATGCTCCACATTACCAGTTATTACAACAATTGGCGTTGGATAAGATTGCTTCTTTAATTCTTGCATTGCTTCTGTTCCAGTCATTACTGGCATCATATCATCTAAAAATAACATATCATAGTCATTAGTTTTTAATAACTCAAATAATTCAGCCATACTATAGCCCTTATCAACAGTTAAATTACGAGCTTCTAACTTCCTGCAAACAATCATTAAATTCATATTATCATCATCAATAAATACAACTCTTTTTCCAGTATAATCTTTCACATTAACTCCTTCCGACTATTCCTTGTTCTATTTTAACAGTAAACTCACTACCTTGTCCATATTTACTCTGCACTGCAATATCTCCATTCATTAATTCAGTAAGTTTTTTTGCTATTGATAAACCTAACCCAGTACCTCTTGCTACTGCTTGGTCATCCTTCCAATGAGGTCTTTCAAAAGCATCAAACAATGATTTTAAATATTCTTTCTTAATTCCAATCCCAGTATCTATTACTCTTATTGTTAAAATACACTTATCATCTTTTATTTCTGAAGTAACTTCTAGAGTAACTGTTCCTTCCTTGGTAAACTTAAAAGCATTTGATAATAATTGTTCAAATATATTTATTACTTTTGTATTATCTCCATCTAATAACTTTGGTATATTTTTATCAATCTTTTTAACAAACTTTAAATTCTTTGGACACTTATCAATTATCTTATCAACTCTTTTTAATAAATCTTCTGTTTTATAAGTAGTTATTTCTAACTTTAAATCTCCACTAACTATTCCAGACATAGTAACTGCATGCAAAGCAATATCATTAATTAAATTTAACTTTTCATCAATAATAATAGAGTTTTCTTTTATTTCTTTCAAATTAGTTGCTTCTTTATTTAAATCATTAAGACCCATTGCATGTGTCATCGGCGTTGCTATTTCATGACTCATTTGTTGTAAAAAAGCTTCTTTAACTAAGTTTCCAGATTCTGCTTCACGTTTTAATATGTTTACTTGTTCTAACATCTTTTTATCTGGATTTTCAATTGTAAAATACATTATATAGCAAAATAAAACTACAGAAAAATCATATAAAATAATTTCTGGAAATACATTAATTAAAATAAGCATAATACCTAAAACCGCGATTATTCCAAAAATAGCATAATATCTTCTATCAATTTTTTTAAAATTAAACAAAGAAATTAATATTGAAGCAAATAGTATTAATCCAATAACGGTAAGAGAATAATAAAACATTGGACCACTAACATTAATTATGTTTCCAACTTGAACTAGTTCAAGTTTAAAAAAAGAAACAGAAATCACAAACAAAGCTGCAAACAAACCAAAAGGAATAAGAATTTTTTTAACATTTTCTCTTGATTTTGGATAAGTAATAATAATTACATAAAATAATATGCTTAGAAAAACAACAACAAACCAACTCATTAAAATTATATTAATTAAAGTAATAAAAGAAAACCATTGATTCATAACTACTTGATAATCATTAAAAGAACAAATCAAGTGAACAACCGTCCCAAGAGATACTATAATTCCGGAGCCAACAAGAATAACTTCATAAGCTTTGTTTTCCAACAAAATAATTTTAGGTCTTGAAATATATACAATTGTTAATAAAGCAAAGAAAATTAATGAAATTAAGGGAATTTCAAACTGAGACATACAACCAATCCTTTATTATCTTAAATTATATCATAAAAAAAGAATTATTTTTTATAATTAAACAATTCTTTTTTGAGCTTACGATCTACTGGTTTATCCCAATTTTCGGTCATATAATTAGTCATATCACGTCGTTCATGCTCTGCTAGTTCTTTTAATATTGCTCTTATTGTCATACGATATGCTTCGCTTGAGTTTTTGTCTTTCAAAACTTTTTCAATATCTCTTAGAAAAATAGCGTCAACATCTCTAGAATCAACATCGGTTTTATAACCACCTGGTATCTCTGTAACTTTGGGTTTAGGTTTGTAAGGAGAGATTTCTTCATCAAATACATTTTTTGACCATTTTACTACTTTTAAGTAATTAATTCTTCTTACTTCTAAGTAATCAAGATAGGAATTATAAAAATTTAAATTTTCCTTATATACTAAAGGTTTAGCAAATGCCTTAAATTGGTCCAAGGTCATAAAACTCAAAACAGTTCGTAAGCTTTTTAAAGCTTCTTCATCGTTTTCATATGTTGTTAAATCTAATGGGTCTCCAAAAGCTATGTGCATATCTTTTGAACCAAAATCTCTAAATGTTGAAACAGGAACAACTCTAAATACTTTATTATGTTTTTCTAACATTCTATTTATTAATGTCATAACCCCAGGAAAAAGTTCTTGAACTACAATATTTTCTGTATCGTTAATACTGCCTTCTGGCCATTTTAAAATACTTGTTCCCATTAACAATAATTTTTCTTCTTTATCTAATGTTCCTTTTCTACTAGCTTCATCAAATTTATTCACATAGTATATCCCATTTAAATAAGCGAAATACATTATTGGATTATAAAGTATTTGTTCAGTAGTACCTAATAAAATATAAGCATTTCTATCTAAAGCGCCGACTGTAGCTTGAATTTCAAAATCTCCATTGTGTGTAGAAACGAATATAAAGTTTTCATCTTTAGGTAAATCTGGGTAAGAATCAACTATAACATTGACTCTCCTAAATTTTTCCAGTACAAAATTTTTAAGTATTGGACGTAATATTTTACCATGCTTTTTTCTTCTTTCAACACCTTTCGGAGTAGTAAAATTTTCTGCTGTAGAAGATATTAAGAAATCAGATAAGGGTTTATTAATTAATCTTCTGGCAACAAATCCAAGGGTCTTTTTAGAAGGTCTTTCATGAATTTCTTTAAACCTTAAAGCTCTTGCTTCTTGTTCTTGCTTTATGGAATTAATTTCTTCTTTTATTCTGTCATACTCATCAACTAAAAATCGACATTCCTCGGTTGTCTTGGCCTCTAAAAATTTAGCATCTAATTCATCGTACTGAATAATTAACTTTTCTAGTTTTGTCATAAAGTTCTTCCCCTTCAAAAATATCAATTTGAGTTATTTTAGCATTTTTTGTACAGAAAAGCTAGCAAAAACCCATTTTTTGTAATCATTACATGATAATGTCATGTTAAATCATTATTAGAAAATGTCACCTTATAGTAACATATGTCTTCGAAAGAAGAGGCTAGTTAAAATGCCACAATAAAAAACTCACGAAACCATATGGCTCGTAAGTTGTGATTGACTAGAGCAAGTAATTTGGTTATCTCCAGCTTATTTATAGACTGATAGATTATAATTTTAATTCTTTTTTGTCATCTTTTTAATATGCTCTTGAGTTTCTTCAGGTACATTATTCATAGTTTCCTCATCTAAAATACTTAATCCAAAACTATCATTTAATTCTTTAATATAATTTCCCTCTAAAACATCAGGACAAACTAATGAAGCATAAAGGAGAATATGTTGAATATATTGATATTTGTACTTTTCAAGAATTCCAAGTTTTCCCCAATCAGCAAAAGTTTCTTTAATAATTTTAAAAATAGTTTTTAATCTATCATCATGACTGATTTTGCCACACACCGATTCTGGATTTTCAATATTGTATTCATAAAGGGTATCAGGTATTACTCTCATCTTTTTAGCTCTTGGTAAAACTTTATAAGCAAATAATCCATCTTCATAGAATTCATTTCCAGAAAAACGTACATTTCTTAATAGTTCTTTACTGTAAAGTTTGCTCCAACATACAACAAAAGTATAAAACTCCTTATGATCAAATATAGCTTCAATACAATTATTATCATAATCTATAGGATCACTTGTTGCTTCTGTCTTATACTGCCAATAAGTGCTGGGTAAAAAATTAAAGTTTAGAATATCAGCGTTACATTTTTTAGCTTCATTATAACTTATTTCATAGGCATTTAACTCAAGACGATCATCAGCATCAATTAAAGATATATACTCTACATCTGGTAGATTTGCATAAATATAATCTAGTCCAGCATTTCTTGATACTCCAGCGCCCTTATTTGATTCATGAGTAATAACTACGATTCGACTATCCTTTTTTGCATAATCACTCAATATTTCTCCACAATTATCAAGAGAAGCATCATTTATACATATGACTTTAATGTCTTTAAAACTCTGATTAAGCAAGCTATCAAGACTTTTACTTAAAAATTTTCCTGCATTGTAAACTGGTACAATTACTGCGATTTTAGTTTCCATAAAATTTTCTCCATTCAAATTTAGTTTTTATAATAACCATTTTTTGGAAATATGTCAATAAAAAAGCGAAGGTTTGTTATTTCCCACGCTTTTGCTTACTTCTGTAATTACTTTCCAAAACTAATGATTTTGTTGCTACTTTTTCTGAAAATAATTCATCATGCTCAACAAAAATCATAGTCGGGCAATAATTTAAAATCAATTCTTCAATTTGGATTCTTGAAAGAACATCAATATAGTTTAATGGTTCATCCCAAATATAGAGGTCAGCCTGTTCACACAAACTTTTCGCAATTAACACTTTTTTCTTCTGTCCCTCACTATAATTTTCAATATTCTTCTCAAATTGTATTCTGGCAAAGTCGAGCTTACGAAGAATAGATTTAAAGAGACTTTCATCAATATTATTAGCTTTTGCAAAATCTGCAAGATTTCCATGTAAGAAGGATGTATCTTGAGAAACGTAAGAAATTATTAAGTCATTAGGAACATAAACCTCTCCGCTATATTTGATTTCTTGCCCTAAAATCAATTTTATAATACTTGACTTTCCACTTCCATTTTTACCTTTTAATTGGACTCTCTCTCCATTTTCAACTGTAAAACTTACATCTTCGAAAATTTGATTTTCTCCATAGAAAATAGATAAATCTGAAATTTCTATTAATCTATCAGTTCGAAAATCTAAAGGGTCTAACTTTAAAGATTCAGCTGTCTCAATATTTTTTAAAAGTTTCGATTTGTCTTCAACAGCTTTTTCCCTACGATTTTGAGCATGAATAGATCGCTTCATCATTTTTGCTGCTTTTTTTCCAACAAATCCTTTATCTACTCGATTATCACTTTGACTTATATCACGAGATTTCCCTGCTTCAGTTTGATTAGAAAAACCTGCTGATTGTCTTGCGGATTTTTCTAATCTCCCAATATCTCTTTTTAGTTTTTCATTTTCTGCTAATTCAAAATTATCTTGACGTTCTTTGTTTTCCCACCAAGAAGAAAAGTTTCCTTTCTGAATTTCTATATTAGCTCTATTTATTGATAATACATGATCTACACAAGTATCAAGAAATGCTCTATCATGTGAAACTAAAATAAAACTATTTTTATTTTTTAAATATTTTGCTACTGCCGCTCGAGATTCTGCATCTAAATGATTTGTCGGCTCATCAATCAATAAAAAATTATTTTCTTTAATAAATAAAATTGCAAGCAAGACCTTAGTTTGTTCTCCCTTACTTAATGTTTCAAAAGGTCTTGTTAATATTTCGTCTGGATTCATTTCCAACAAGGAAACTTCTCGTTCTAATTTCCATTGTTCATAATTTTCTTCAAAATCAGGATTGATTTCTGCTGCAATTTCAAGTGAATTCATACTTTTATCTCTAACTTCAAATGGAAAATAATCAAAATTTACTTGGGCTGTAATTTTACCGCTATATTCATATTTACCCATCAAAAGATTTAAGAAAGTCGTTTTTCCTCTACCGTTACGTCCAATAAATCCAAGTTTCCAATCAGTATTAATCGAAAAAGAAACATTTTCAAAAATGTTGTCATAACTACTTGGATAAGCAAATGTTAAATTTGAAACAGTTATTACAGACATAAAAATCATTCCTCGCTTAAATTTAATCAGTTTTATCCTATCATAACACTATTTTAATGTCAATGAATCACGGGGCTAAAACGATTTTAAAATCATAATTTTTTATTTAGTTTCATTACTTCCTCAAAAAATAATTTTTCAGTTTCTTTTTGGTTATTAATCATATTATCAATAGTATCCTTATATAACTCATCATTTAATAAAGAATCTTTTAACTCTTTAACAGTTTGGCTAATTTCTGGAACACTATCTAATAGGTTTTTAGAAGGCATTAACTCTTGATACATTTTATAAATACACTCGATTTTTTCTTTTTTTACTTCTTCAGACTGATATCCTAACTTTACGAGTACATACCAATTATAAAAAAGTAAACCAAACACAGCATATTTATTGCTAGCTAAATCACATTGATTTATTATATGTTCAACAACTATCTTATGACTATCAAAAATTCTAGGATTCATATCAGTATGAGTATTACCTTCTCTATTTATAAGATAGTAAGCTAAATATTCATCAACGAAAGCTAAGCTTTTGATTTTTGAAAGGGCATAATAATAAAGCAATACATCTGTAAAATGCACTTTTTTTGGAAATGATAAATCTTTAAGAGTGTTTGTTTTATATAATTTTGCATGAGGAGATACTGGTATAAAAACAAAACGATCAAGATTCTCATTGTAAACAGTATCTGCTTCAGGAACAAAGAAAGACGAAAAATCAAAAGCTTCTTTTTTTCCATCATTATACAGGTGATAAAACTTCCCATATATAAGTTCGGCTTCATTTTTACTGGCAGAGTTATATAATAATTCAACGGCATTATCTTCTAAGTAATCATCAGGATCACATATCAAAAAATAGTCTGTTGTAATATTTTTTATCGCATATTCTAAAACTGAGCCATATCCACCATTTTCTTTTATAATTGATTTAATTCTTCTATCTTTTTGACAGTATTCATCTATAATAGCTTGACTATTATCTGGACTTCCATCGTTTATAGTCCATATTTCAATATCTTTAAAAGTTTGATTAACTAGTGAATCCAAACATTTTCTTAAATATTGCTCTACATTATAAACTGGTACTATTATACTGACTTTTGGCTTTTCTTCTTTCACTAATTCATATAAATTCAAAGCACTATTTATAACTTCATCCATATTATAATATTTATATTCTGCTAATCTGCCAAGTAAATAAAGATTTGGTATTTTGGATAGTTCTTCTTTGTATTTATTATATAATTCTTGATTGCACGTTAATTCGATTGGATAATAGGGAATGTTCCTCTCTTCAGAATCTTTATCATAATGACAAGGATACTCTTTAACTATTGTTGTTTTTTCAGAATTATCTTGTTCTAGTGCTAAATGCTTATATTCAGTAATTCTAGTATGTTCAATATCTCTACTCGGATAGTTTACTGTTGTAACTGGTTGAAATTCTTTTTGAGTAATTGTTTCTGATTTAAATTTTAAAGAGCGATATGGTAGCGTACCATATTTATATTTTAATAATTCATCTATTGAACCTGTATAGATGACTTTTCCATCGAATGCCTGACCCTCAAAGTATATTTTATTGTTTATAATTTTAATTAAATCAGTTGCATTAGTATTAAGCTTTATTTGAATATTTGGTTTATTTAACATATTTTCTATGATTTTTGTATAACCGTTTTTAGGAAGGATTTGATATTCATCCTGAAAATAACGATTATCAAAAGAAATATATATGGGAACACGCTCTAAAACTTTACTATCTATTTCATTAGGCTTAAGGTTCCATTGCTTTAATGTATAATGAAGAAATATTTTTTCATATATATAATTCGCTAATTCCTTTATATTTTTATTTTCATGTTTTAGAAGTTCTAATATAGACACTTTATTATTCATGTCATATTCTTTTATTAATATATTTTTTAATCTTTCTGCTGTTTCTTTATCAAAAGCTTCATCAATAGAATTAAGATTAAAAGGAATAGGGATTAATTTTTTATCTACCATTCCCTTTACTTGATGTTCATAATTATACCATTCACCGAATTGCATTAAATAATCATAAATTTTTTTATTATTTGTATGGAATAAATGTGGTCCATATTTATGTACTAAAATATTGTTTTCATCTACATAATCATGCATATTACCTGCAATATGATTTCTTTGATCAATTACTAAAATATTATTAGACGAATCTGCAGATAATTTTTCTGCCATAGTTGCACCTGCAAAGCCACAACCAATTACAATTACATTATATTTCACATTACCACCCCAAATTAGCATTTATACTAGCATAAAGATGCAGTAAAATCAATAATTTTGGTTATTATTGTGTAATCATTACGTGATAATGTCATGTTAAATCATTATTAGAAAATGTCACCTTATAATAACATATGTCTTCGAAAGAAGAGGCTAGTTAAAATGCCACAATAAAAAACTCACGAAACCATATGGCTCGTAAGTTGTAAGTCTATGGAGCGGATGAGCAGAATCAAACTGCCGTTCCTTGCTTGGCAAGCAAGAGTAATAATCACTATACGACATCCGCATAAAAGTATAATAACAATAATTGTAGTAAATTTCAAGAAAAAAACTTTAAACCCAAGCATATAAATGTTATAATTGCTTGAGTAAGAAGGGTAACGCGTTATGAAGAAAACGAGAGAATTTTTGAAAAAAATACGTCGTAAGATCGCTGAATATTCCAGTACTAATAGATTATTCATGTCTTATGTCATTTTATGCGTAATTCAAACTGTATTGATTAGATATTTAACAATGGGTAATATATCTGACTTTCGTCCTCTTATATTAGATACCGCTTTAATTTTAATAATTGGTTCTATTGGTTACTTAATAAAACCTAAAAAACAATTTGCTTATTTTTTTACTTGGGTAATTATCATAGCACTATTATGTACAATAAATTCTATTTATTATACTTTCTATCTATCATTTACTTCATTTGGTCTAATTCTTGCAATGGCCTTTATTAGTGATGTATCTGATTCTTTAATTGAAAAACTACGTTGGTTAGATTTTATCTATTTACTAACACCAATAATTTTCTTTTATGTTCACAGACTACTTTATAAAACAAATTATTATAATTATGTATCTAAAATAGAACGTGGTAAAAAAATGTTTGTTGGTACCAGTTTAATCGGCGTTATTATGATTGCAATTGTTATGGTTGGTATGACTGCCACCGACTACAGTCGTCTTCATAAGCAGTGGGACAGAGAATTTATTGTTCGTAGATTTGGTATTATTATGTATCAAGGGAATGATTTAATCCAAACTCTGACCCTAAGATTAAATACTTTATTTGGTTATGATGTCGCCGCTCGTCGTCATCGAGAATTCTTTGCAGAACTTGCTCTTAGACCGCGAGAACCAAATCGATATACGGATATCCTAAAAGATAAAAATATTATTTTTGTTCATATGGAAAGTATGCAGAACTTTCTTATTGAGCTTGAATTTAATGACAGAGAAGTAACTCCAAATATGAACCGATTAGCTAGAGAAGGAATGTATTTTTCTAGGTTCTATCCTCAGATTAGTACTGGAACATCTTCTGATACTGAATTTACTCTTCTAACTTCACTAATGCCTGCTCTGCAAGGAATCGTCTTTACTAACTACCATGATCGTGATTTTATTACTATTCCAAAAATACTTCGTGATAAAGGATATTATACTTTCAGTATGCATGGTAATAACGGTGAAATGTGGAATCGAAATATAGCTCATGCTTCCCTTGGTTATAATACCTTTTATCATCGCGACTTCTTTGATTCTAACCCTGATAATCAAATCGGACTTGGTATTTCTGATAGTGCTTTCTTTGAACAATCTATCCCAATTTTAGAAGAGATTGAACGAGAGCATTCTAGGTATATGGGGAAAGTTATTACTCTTTCTCATCACTCACCATTTTCTGATTTAGATAAATATGGTGAATTTGACCTGTCTTATACAACAATGAGATTTAACGAAAGAACTGGTGAATACGAAGAAGTAATTGATCCTTATCTGGAAGGCACAAGAATAGGTAATTATCTAAAGAGTGCTCGCTATGCCGATCAAGCAATGGGTGAATGGATTGAATTTATTCAAGCAAGTGATTATTTTAAAGATACTGTCTTTGTCTTTTATGGTGACCATGAAGCAAGATTAGGTCGTCGTGAATTTTATTTCCTTTATAATTATGACCCTGTAACTGGCACGATGAGAGAACCAGATGACCCCCTATATGTTGATTATGATGTGTTTCAACATGAAATAAATAAAAATACTCCATTAATTATCTGGACTAAAGAAGAGCGCTTGCAAAGAGTGTTAAGAAGTAATATTGACTATGTTATGGGTATGATTGATATAATGCCTACTATTGGTAATATGATGGGGTTTTTCAACCCTTATGCCCTAGGACATGATATATTTGATGTCAGAGAAAATAATGTAGTGATATTTCCTAATGGAAATTTCATAACTGGGGATATTTTCTTTATGAATTCCAGAGATCAATATATCCTTATAAACCCAAATGCTGTTATTGAAGTTGGTCTTATTGAAAGACTAAAGCAATATACAGATGAACGTCTGCAGATATCTCATGGTATAATAGTTCATGACTTAATAAGAAGAGAAAGCGAAAAAGGAGAAGAAGAATGAAAAGAATAATATTTTTAATAATGCTAGGAGTTATAATTGTTGGTCTTATTGTATTGGGAGTATACAGCATGCTTTCTACGGAAGATAAAACTCCAGAGAATCAATCAACTATTATTGATACCATTGAAGGATTTGGTTATACCCTTGATGATAGAGATACAAAGCTTATGAAAGATGAATTTGCTAATCTAAAAAGAATTTTAACTGCAAGTGAGATTGATTATGATGCTTATACTTTGAGTTTAGCTAAACTATTCGTTATTGATTTTTATACTCTAAATAATAAAATAACTAAAAATGACGTTGGTTCATTAGAATATATGGATGAACGAATTGTTGATAATTTTAAACTAAAAGCAATGAATACCATCTATAGATATTTAGAAAATAATCTTGATAATAAAAGAACTCAGGAACTACCTGAGGTTCGAAGTATCTTATCAGCTGATCTAGAACATATAACCCATAAAATTGAAGGCGAAAATATAGAAGCGATAAAAGTTACTATCCAGTGGGATTATGTTAAAGACCTAGGTTTTGATAATCATGCTGAAATAATCTTTATTAGAGCTGGTAAAAAATTAGTTGTTGTTGATTTTCAAGGCTCCTTAAGGACATAATAATTCATCAAGTCCACAATCAGGATTATCTGGAGTAGTTTCTGGATTATTTGGAACATTTGGAGGATTAGGTACCGCTGGCACAGCGGTATTTCTTATGACATAAATTGTAATGTTTCTTACTTCGCTAGCTAAAACTCCTGCATGAACACTTTGTCCAACTACTCGACCTGTTGGAAAGTCTGAATTAAACAAAGGGTCCCCTTGATTAACATCGCTATAAGTAACTCCTGCTCCTCTAGACCTAAACCAAGCTTCAACTTGAGCCCTTGATTGACCAACAAAATTAGGAAGTGTTTCAGTTCTAGAACCACCTCTTAAACCTTGCCCATAAGGTCTTGGTTCAAATTCTTCATCAAATGAATAACTAAAAGTTTTAATGAGAGTTGGTTTTTCAAGTTCAAGATTAACTTTCATTGCATTTATTATTTCATCTAAGCTTCTTTGGTGAAAGCCTAATGCTGATGTATATCTTCTAATACCAGGAAGAAAAACTTGTAAGCCATAAACTTCTAAATGAGTTCTTTGCATACTTATATCTCCCCCTCTATTAAGCATATCTCTACCAACACTATAGAAAGATAAAATGCTATTTACTGAAAGATTAGTATCCATATTTCTTTGAATCGTATTTAAAATATTTCTAATAGTATCAAAATTACGAATTTTTACTACTTCTTGCATAATTGCTTCAATAATTTGTTGTTGATGTCTATTTCTTGCTAGATCACTATCCCTAAATTGATACCTATTTCTTGCATAAGCAAGAGCTTGCTCTCCATTTAATCTTTGGACACCTGGTTCAATAAAAACAGTATGTGTTCCCCATCTATCTCTACTATCTTGTTCACATATTTGTCCTCTACAATTATGTCCTTTATTCATATTAAAATGTGGAGTTTCAACATCAACTTCAATGGTTCCAATTGCATTTACTAAATCAACCATCCCTCTAAAATTAAGAGTAATATAATAATCAATTTTTATATCAGTAAGCTGTTCAATAGTATTGATAACACAACGGGTTCCTCTACCTGCAGAACTATTTATTTTCGCCATCGCATTATTCCTGCAAGCAATCGGCACATATAAATCTCTTGGTAGGGAAAGCATTGTTGCCGACATTGTCTTCGGATTAAACGTAATAACAATCAAAGTATCCCCATTAGCTGCAAGACGACCTTCAGCCACTGCATCAACACCCATAATTAAAAGCGAAAATGGCTCACTTAAAGCTCTATTTGTTCCTAGACCTTGGTCAACATTCTCTCTTTCTTCTGATAATTCAGCAACAATATAAACATCTTCTCCAATGGTTTCAAAAGCATCTTCATTACCAAATAAAATCCTGAAATTAGCAGATACAAAAAGACCTTCAATTTCACCCTCATATAAATCACTAATCATTTCATAGTAATCATCATAATATATAATTTCATTATCAAGTTTTTCTCTCTCCATAAGTTTTTTTGCCAATATATGACCTTCAATATCATCTTCATCTTCAATCATTCCTAGTTTGCTTGACTCTTCAATCTCTACATAATTCAAAGCAATAAGATTAGTTGTATAAACAACCATTTCTTTTGAAAAATCATCAATTTCTCGATAAACAACTCTAATAAAATAAGTTCCTAGAGCAAATAAAACAGCTATAAATAAGAAGAAGAAAGATGTGAAAATAAAAGTTTTCTTTTTTTTATCTACCAACCAAAGAAAACTCATAATAATATATGCAATTCCTAAAATCCAAAAAATAGAAATAATTACAATTCTCATTAATGTTTCTATACCTTCTAATAATAGAAGACTATGAGTAAAAAAAGAGAGAGAAACAATATATAGGATACTAACTGTCGCGTATATAACTAGATGTGGCTTCCTAATATTCTTTAATTTTTCCTTCATTAAATTCAATAATTTTTTCAACTTCAATCACCTAGCATTACTCATTATAATATATTAAAGCATATAAAACAAATAAATTTTACTTTACATTTATTATGTTCAGTACTAATTTTATTTATGTTCTATTTCGACAAATAATGATATAATTTATTTGAATAAAAGGAGGAATTTGTATGATAAAAAAGACTTTTGTAATGTTTTTAGTTTTTATCTTTGTTTTTCTCACGTTTATACCTATATCCTATGCTGCTGTTCACAGAGGAGTAATAACTGGTTCTAATGTTAATGTTAGAAGAGGGCCAGGAACAGGCCATGGGTCATTAGGAACATTATCAAACAGGGTTGTTAGAATGCCTGATCATACAATTCATCGTGATCAAGGTGGATGCGCCGCAGGTTGGTATCGTGTTTTTCATAATAATAATTTAACAGATATTGGTTTTGTTTGTGCTAACTTTGTAAGTCTTGATTTAAATAGTTGGGTTGATCCGTGGGGTCGTGGATGGAATACACCAAAAAGATCAATTATGGGTGGAGCAAGATTTATTGCTAACTCATATATAGGTAGAGGTCAATACACTTCTTATTATCAAAAATTTAATGTAAATCCTGCATCTGATCGTGCCCGCCATACCCATCAATATATGACTAATATTATGGCACCATTTACTGAAGCACAGACTAGTTTTAACGCTTATAATGCCTCTGGACTTATCAACAGACCTCTAGTTTTCTCAATTCCGATATTTGACCACATGCCTCATGAAACCAATTTAGGTGGCTATACTCGAACTAATCATGGAACCCACATTGTAACTAATCAAGATTTTGAAAACCACATGGCGCATCAAGGATTCCCAGAAACTTATCGAAGCAGATTAAGAGTTTTAAATCAAAAATATCCTAACTGGGTTTTTCAAGCAGTTCATACTAGACTCAATTGGGATGATTCCGTATCAAGACAAAGAGCAGTGGGTGCTATTCATGCAACTAACTCAAGTTCTATTAACTGGCCTCATCGTGATTCAGTTAATCCAATTGAAGGTAGTACATGGTGGCGACCAACCCTTGGGGCAACAGCATATTTCCTTGATCCAAGAAATTTCCTTGATGAAGTGCGCATTATGCAATTTGAAAGATTAAATTTCTCTAGCGCTTTCGGTGAAGCTGATGTTCAAGTTGTTCTCCAAAATACATTCATGCGTGGAGTATCAGAATTAGATAACCAATCTTTTGCTAGTATCTTTATGGAAGCTGGTCAGGCAGCGAATGTTAACCCTGTTCATTTAGCAAGTAGAGCTAGACTAGAAGTTGGTAGCAACGGTAGTAGAGCAACCACTGGAGCCCAATTTACTTATCGTGGAATAGTTTATAGCGGATTATATAACTTCTTTAATATAGGAGCTTTCAGTAGTGATCCAGAAAGTCCTGTTTTAGCTGGACTCGTTTGGGGAACCGGTGGCCTTTGTGAACGATGTGAAGGTCTAAATTTCCCTGGAATTCCAGGATTACCTCCAGGAGCTAATAATAATTTTATTCTAGGAGATGTCACCGGCACCGGTGCAATTGATGTTTCTGATATTGTAGCATTAAGACAACATATATTAGGACTTCGTCCCTTAGAGGGAAACTTCCTAGCAGCTGCAGATGTTAATAGAGATGGACGAGTCGATGTCGCCGATATTGTAGCAATAAGACAACATATAACAGGTCAAAGGCTTATTAATTAATAAATAAAGAGGAGTCTAATATGAAAAAAATTAAATTAATTACAATCTTTTTAATTTCGTTTTTTGTCGGAATTAGTATTGCTAACGCTTCAGCTACTTTATCTGTAAACCGTAATACTATTGAAGTAGGGCAATCCGTAACAGCAACAGTTAGAGTAACTGGAGCTGCAGGATGGGATATAAGAATTGCCGGAACCGGAAGTACCCCTGGATGTTCAGATAGAATTGTTGGTGATTCAGGTACTGGAAGAGATGTAGCTAGAACTTTTACTATTACCTGCAGATCAAATTCAACTGGCACAATCAACTTTACCCTTTCGGGTTTAATCGCTCCTGCTGCTGGAGGAACAAGAAATGTTTCTGGCTCATCATCAGTTAGAGTTAATCCAGTAACTCCTAAATCTCCTATTAATAATTTAACTTCATTATCTGTTCATGGCTTTGAAATAAGTCCTGCTTTTGATAAAGATGTTTTAGAATATTCAGTCAGTGTTCCAGCAAATACAGAAACAATAACTATTGAAGGAACTAGAGAACATAATGGTTCAACTGTTACTGGTTTAGGTGATATAGAAGTTGAAGAAGGACTGAATCGTCTAGAAATAATAGTCACTGCCCAAACTGGTGATGTAAAAACCTATATTTTAAATGTCACAGTGGAAGAAGCCGACCCAATTATTGTAATAATAGATGGAAGAACATTTACTGTTGTAAGACAGATAGCAGCCCTAACTAAACCTGCAACCTTTACCGAAACCACCGTCACAATAGAAGGCGAAGAAGTTCCTGCTTTCTTTTCTGAAGCAACAGGAATTTACTTAGTAGGCCTTAGAGACGAAGACGATAATATCGCCCTATTTATTTTTAATAAAGAAGATAATAGTTTTGAAAGATATAATGAAATTAATGCTTCTAGAATAATTTTAAATATCATGAAAGCTCCTAATATTCCGAGAAGATGGAGTGAATCCACCTGTACAATTAATGAAACGGAAGTAGTATGTTACAGATTTAATAAAAACTCTGATTTCGTTTTACTATACGGCATGAATATGGAAA
>Ga0131853_10004745_pt1 | contig 24383 bp, 13 predicted proteins | sample TergutLab28metaG_FD_92764 | JGI IMG/M metagenome (GOLD analysis project Ga0131853, IMG submission 92764) | Labiotermes labralis P1 segment gut microbial communities from Petit-Saut dam, French Guiana - Lab288 P1 (version 2) (version 2) | ecosystem: Host-associated > Arthropoda: Insects >...
AGCGACCTGCAGAAGCACCTGGACCTGGTCCAGCTGATCGTCGAGATGGCGCTGACGGTGGGGCCGGACCGGGCGGCGAAGCTGGCCATCTCCAAGCTCGGCGGGAGCGGGGTCATCCGGGTGCTGCCGCTGATGCAGCCGGTGGCGCTGGTCCGTTCCACCCGGCACGAGCTGCGCCGCCGGCGCGACGTGCTGCCCGCCGTCCGCAAGGCGCTGCTGGCGGCCGTGCCCGAGGCGGAGGACGTCACGCCGGTGCAGCTGGTCCGCATCCGGCCCCGGGCCCTGGTGACGCTGGTCGCGTCGATCGCGGCCGCGTACCTGCTGGCCGGGGAGCTGGCCCAGGCCAGCCTCGGGCGGCTGCTGACGTCGGCCAACTGGGGCTGGGGCCTGGCCGCGCTGGCGCTGTCCGCGACGACGTACGCGGCGGCGGCGCTGTCGCTGTCCGGGTTCGTCGCCGAGAAACTCGACTTCTACCGGACCTTCCTGGTCCAGCTGGCCAGTTCGTTCATCACGCTGGTGACGCCCGCGGCGGTCGGGGGCGCCGCGCTGAACGTGCGCTACCTGCAGCGCCGGAAGGTCCCGGCGGCGGCCGCCGTGGCCAGCATCGCCGTGTCGCAGGTGGTGGCCTTCGTGCTGCACATCCTGCTGCTCGCCGTGGTCGCCGCGATCGCCGGAACCTCAAGCCAGGCTCCGATCCGGCCGCCGGGGTGGGCCTGGCTCGTCGCGGCGGGGCTGATAGCGCTGGCGGGCGGGGTTCTTGCCGTTCCGGCCGGGCGCCGGCTGGTGCGGGCCCGGCTGTCGCCCACGTTCAACCAGGTGACGCCGCGGCTTCTGCAGATCGCGCAGCGGCCGCGCAAGCTGGCTCAGGCGTTCGGCGGGGCGCTGCTGCTGAACGTCGCCTACATTCTCTGCCTGGCCTCGTGCGTGGCCGCGTTCGGCGGCTCAGTGTCCCTCGCCCAGATCGGCGTCGTCTACCTGACCGGGGTCTCGCTGGGCTCGATTATCCCCACGCCGGGCGGGCTGGGGGCGGTGGAGGCCGCGCTGACCGCCGGGCTGACCGCTACCGGGGTGGCCGGCGGCGTCGCGGTCAGCGCGGTGCTGCTGTTCCGGCTGCTGACGTTCTGGCTGCCGGTGCCGGTCGGCTGGGCGGCGCTCGGGTTCCTGCAACGCCACCATGACCTGTGAGGACGCTCAGCGGCCTGTGAAGACGCTCAGCGGCCTATGAGGGCGCTCAGCCGGTCATGCTGGTGATCTTGAAGTTCCTGTTCTCGGGGGGCAGCAGGCTGAACTGGACCATGGCGTCGACGACGCGCTGGAGCTGGCCCGGATTCACCGAGAGCGGGTAGTCGGGCAGGGCGACCATGGACGCGGTCCAAGGCGAGATGACGAGGTACTTCTCAACCGCCGCCTCGACCTGGCTGCGGTCGGTGTCGGCGATCTGCTGCCCCTGCTGGAGGGCCCGGCTGAACGCCGCCAGGGTGTTCGGGTGTTTCCGGGCCCAGGCCTCGGTGACCGCGTACCCGTCGAGGGGGAAATTCTTGGTCACGCCCTGGTCGATGTCGGCCACCTCGCGCAGGCCGTAGGTCTGCTCGCTCTCGCTGGCGAACGGCTCGGGGATGGGCGCCGCTTCGGCCAGCCCGGAGTTCACCTGCCCGGCGACGTTCTGCAGCGGGAACCCGGGCTCGAGGTTCACGGCCTGCGGGTTGACGCCGTTCTCGGTCAGGACCGCGTCGACGAGCAGGGTGGAGATGTCGTCTTCGGCGACGACGCCGACCGTGCGGCCCTGGAGCTGCGACAGGGTCCCGATACCGGACCGGGGGCTGGCCAGCAGGGCCAGGTCGTCCGGCTGGAGCGCGGATGCCTCGTCGATGATGCGCAGGCGGGCACCCTGGTTGATCTCGGTGTTGATGTAGGTGACGTAGTCGGCGACGGCGATGTCCGAGGTCCCGTTGACGACGCTGCTGGCCGCCAGCTGGCTCGCCGCCGCGGGCCGGATGGTGACGTTCAGCCCCTGCTGCCGGAAGAGCCCGTCCATCTGGGCGATATACAGGCCGGCCGCGTCCACGGTCGGGAAGTCCGTCACCACGATGTTCGGCTTCTCGGGGGCGTCCGACGCGCCCAGGGCCGGGGTGCAGGCCGCCGCCAGGAGAGAGACCGCGGCCACCACGAACGCCGACGACCCGGCTTTCCAGAATCTCATGCTCCCCGCCACACCATGATCTTTTGTCCCGTTAACGTCCAATTACTGGGCAATAATGCTCTACGCGCGTTCTTGGCAAGCCAGGGCGGAGTGAACGCAAGTTGAACAGATGATGCCGGCCCGGGCTGTGAGAGTCTCATGATCATGATGAACATCGGAATCGTCGGCGCCGGGATCGTCGGGCTCGCGGTGGCGCGCCAGCTCGCCGCCGCCGGGCATCAGGTCACCGTCTTCGAGAAGGAAGACGCCGTCGCCCTCCACCAGACCGGCCGCAATTCCGGTGTCGTCCACGCCGGGATCTACTACGCGCCCGGCTCCGCCAAGGCGACGCTGACCCGGCGCGGGGTGGGGCTCCTCAAGGAGTACTGCGCCGACCGGGGGCTCCCGTACGACGAGCGCGGCAAGCTCGTCGTGGCCCGGAACGCCGCCGAGACCGTGAAGCTCCGCGAGCTGGAGCGCCGGTCCCAGGCCAACGGCGTTCCCGGAATCCGCTGGCTGCCGGCGGCCGGGCTCCGGGAGATGGAGCCGGACGTGGCCGGCGAGGCCGCCGTCTGGTCCCCCAGCACCGCGATCGTGGACTACACCGCCATCGCGAAGAGCTACGCCTCCGACGTCGCCGCCAGCGGCGGCCGGGTTCTGCTGTCCACTCCGGTCGAACGGGTCCTCCGCGACTCGCGGGGCGGCGTCACCGTCATCGCCAACGACACCGCGCACCACGCCGACCGCCTGGTGATCTGCGCCGGCCTGCAGGCCGACCTGCTCGGGCGGCAGGCCGGGGACGACAGGTCCCCGGAGATCATCCCGTTCCGGGGCGAGTACCTGCGGCTGAAGCCCCACGCCCGGGACCGGGTCAAGCGCCTCATCTACCCGGTGCCGGACCCCCGCTACCCGTTCCTGGGGGTGCACCTCACCCCCCGCGTCAACGGGGAGTCCGATCTCGGCCCCAACGCGGTGCTCGCCCTGGCGCGCGAGGGCTACCGGTGGCGCGACCTCGAGTGGCCGGAACTGACCCGCCTGAGCCGGTCGGCGGCGTTCGGCCGGCTCGCCCTCAGGAACTGGCGGGCGGGGGTACGGGAGATGCGCGGCTCGCTGCTGCGCTCGGCCTACCTGGCCGAGGCCCGCACCTACCTGCCCTGGATCACCGCCGCGGACGTGACGTCCGCGCCCGCGGGCGTGCGGGCGCAGGCGGTCGACCCGGACGGGTCGCTCGTCGACGACTTCCGCGTCAGCCGGGCCGGGGACGTCGTCACCGTCCGCAACGCCCCTTCCCCCGCGGCGACCGCCTCCCTGGCCATCGCCGAGCACATCGTAGGCCGGCTGGAGCTCACTCCCTGACCATCTGGTCTCCGGCCGGAGACCAGGCTTCGGCCGGAGACTAGGCTTCGGCCGGAGACTAGGCTTCGGCGGCGCGGGGGCGGAAGGCCGCGAACGGGTTCGTGACGACCAGTTCGCTGGCCGCGAAGCGGTAGAGCGTCGCGGGACGGCCGCCGCTGGGGGCGGGACGGGACAGCCCCGGGGTCGCCTCGATCACCCCGCGCCGGGTAAGGATCCGCTGCAGGTTGGTGGCCGACACCGGGTAGCCGAGGGCCGCGCTGTAGGTGTCGCGCAGCTGGGAGACAGTGAAGGTCTCCGGGGCGAGGGCAAAGCCGATGTTGGTGTAGGACAGCTTGGCCCGCAGCCGTTCCCGGGCCGACCGGACGATCGACGCGTGGTCGAACGCGCAGTCCGGCAGCGCGTCCACCGGGTGCCAGGTCGTGTCCGGCGGCAGGCAGGGCCGGGCCCGCGCGGGCACCAGGGCGAGATAGGCGGTGGCGAGGATCCGGTCCCTCGGGTCGCGGACGGGGTCGCTGCGGGTCTCCAGCTGCTCCAGATGCGCGATCTCCGGGATGTCCACCTTGGCGGCGAGGTGCCGGGACGCCGACGCGCCGAGCCGTTCCCCCGGGTCCAGGAGGCCGCCGGGCAGCGACCAGGCGCCTTCGAAGGGCGGCTCCGCGCGCTGCCAGAGCAGCACGTTCAGCCGGCCGTCGCGGACCTGGAAGACGACGCCCAGCGCCTCGTGCCTGAAGTAGTTCGCCTCCGCATTGCTCTCCTCGGTCGCCACGAGACACATCGTAACGGGCCGGACGTGAGACATGGCAAAGTTTTCGTCTAGGGGTTGAAAACTCGCAGTTTTAAACTTATGGTCAAAAACCATGGAACGTACAGCCAGCCCTCGCGGCGATGAAGTGACGGCGACCACACCGGAAACCGGTGACTTCGGCGCCCGGATCCGGACGCTCGCCTCACGGCGGGACGCGGTGATCCTCGCGCACAACTACCAGCGGCCCGAGATCCAGGAGGTCGCCGACCACGTCGGCGACTCCCTCGCCCTGGCCCGCCTGGCCGCCGCCAGCACCGCCAAGGTGATCGTCCTGGCCGGCGTGTACTTCATGGCGGAGACCGCCAAGATCCTGGCCCCGGACCGGACCGTGCTCATCCCCGAACCCGAGGCCGGCTGTTCCCTCGCCGACAGCATCACCGGGGACCAGGTCCGGGCCTGGAAGGCCGAGCACCCCGGCGCGGTCGTCGTCGCCTACGTGAACACCACGGCCGAGGTCAAAGCCGAGACCGACATCTGCTGCACCTCCGCGAACGCGGCCGAGGTCGTCAACTCGATCCCGGCCGACCGCGAGGTCCTGTTCCTCCCCGACCAGTTCCTGGGCGCGCACGTCCGCCGGGTCACCGGCCGGGAGAACATGCACGTCTGGATGGGCGAGTGCCACGTGCACGCCGGCATCAGCCCGGACGCCCTCCGCTCCCAGGCCGAGGCCAGTCCGCAGGCGGAAATCTACGTCCACCCCGAGTGCGGCTGCGCGACCCCGGCCCTGTGGTCGGCGGGCATGGGAGATCTTCCGGCCGAACGGACCAAGGTCCTGTCCACGTCCGGGATGCTGTCCGCCGCCCGTTCGACCAAAGCATCCTCGGTGCTCGTCGCGACCGAGACCGGGATGCTGCACCAGCTCCGGAAGGCGAACCCGGCGGTCAGCTTCGAGCCGGTCAACGAGCGCGCGGTGTGCCACTACATGAAGATGATCACCGCGGAGAAGCTGGAGCGCTGCCTGCGCGACGGCGTGACCGAGGTGACCGTGGACCCCTCGATCGCGGCCCGGGCCCGCCGGTCGGTCGAGGCGATGATCGCGACGGGACCGGCTCCCGCCGCCGTACGATGACGTCCCGATCGGCTTCCCGGTCCGCCGACCTGGTCGTTGCCGGGTCCGGGGCGGCCGGGATCTCGGCCGCGCTGGCGGCCGCCGCGGCCGGGGCGTCGGTGCTGGTGATCACCAAGGACCTGACCGGGGGCGCCTCGCCGCTGGCCCAGGGCGGCCTGGCCGCCGCCATCGGCCCGGGTGACACCGCCGCCGCGCACGCCGCTGACACCGAGGCGGCCGGCGTCGGGCTCTGCTCACCGTCCGTCGTCGCCGCGCTCGCGGCTGGTTCCCCGGACGCCGTGGACTGGCTGGTCCGGCTGGGCGCGGTCCTCGAACGGCGGGACCTGCGCCTGGAGGGCGGGCACAGCGCGCACCGCGTCGTGCACTCCGGCAACGACGCCAGCGGCGCCGAGGTGCACCGGGCCCTGCTGGAGGCCTTGCTGACCAGCGGCATCGAGGTTCTCGACCGGACCGTCGCGCTCGGCCTCGCCCTGGACAGCGGCCGTGTCGCCGGGCTGACGGCGGCGCCGGTCGGCCCGGGCGGAGCACTGGGCGGCCCGGTCCAGGTAACGGCCCGCTCCGTGGTCCTGGCGGCCGGCGGGCTCGGGCAGGCGTTCGCGACCACGTCCAACCCGCCGGGGGCCACCGGCGACGCCCTGGCCCTCGCGGCCCGGGCCGGGGCGGTGCTCCGCGACCCCGAGTTCGTGCAGTTCCACCCGACCGTCCTGTACCTGGACGGGGCCACCGGGCAGTGCCCGCTGATCACGGAGGCGCTGCGCGGCGCGGGGGCGGTGCTGCGCGATCTCGACGGCCGGCCGGTCATGGGACCGGGGCAGGACCCGCGAGGCGACCTCGCCCCGCGCGATGTCGTCGCGGCCCGCATCCATTCGGTGATCTCCGCGGCGGGCGGTTCCGGGCACGTGTGGCTGGACGCCACCGCGCTGGGAGCCGGGGTCCTGGAGGACGGGTTCCCGACGGTCACCGCCGCGTGCCGCAAGCACGGCATCGACCCGGTGACCGAGCCCATCCCGGTCGCGCCGGGCGCGCACTACTCCTGCGGCGGCGTCCGGGCCGGCCTGGACGGGCGGACCAGCGTCCCCGGCCTGTACGCGATCGGCGAGGCCGCCAGCACCGGCGTCCACGGCGCCAACCGGCTGGCGTCCAACTCCCTCGTCGAGGCGGTCATCGCGGGCCGCCTCGCGGGGCAGTCGGCCGCGAGAGGAAGCCGACTCCACGGGGCTCAATGTCACGTCACCCCCCCTCCGGCGGAACTCGACGTCACGTCGTCCCCCTTCTATGGGGGTGAACGTCACGTCGAGTCCCAGTGGGGCGGGCCGGGAGGGCCGGGCGGGCCGGGAGGGGCGGCGCACGGGGGCCGACGGGCGGAACTGGCGGAGGCGATGTCGCAGTACGCGGGCGTCATGCGGGACTCCGACGGGCTGGAGCAACTGCTCGCGGTCATCGACAGCGCGCCCGGCCCGTCGGCGGCACCGGCGGCACCGGCGGCACCGGCGGCACCGCGCAGCCTGGCAGACGTGGAGGCCAGCAGCCTGCGTACCGTGTCCTCGCTGATCGCGGCCGCGGCGCTGCGCCGGGCCGAGAGCCGGGGGGCCCACCGCCGGAGCGACGCGCCGGAGACCGCGCGCCGGGCCCGGCACACCCTCGTCCGCTATGACGGCGGAACCATCCACCTCGACTGGGAGGACCTGTGAAACCGGAGACGACCTCGGCCCTGAAGGCCGCGGGACTCGAACCTGACGCTACCGAGCGCGTCGTGCGCTCCGCGATCGCCGAGGACTTCGCCTACGGGCCGGACGTGACGTCCGCATCGACTGTCGGCGATGTCGCCACCATGACCGGCGAGGTCGTGGCCCGCCAGCCCGGCGTCCTCGCGGGCGTCCCGGTGGCTCTCGCGGTGCTGGACCTGCTGACGGCGGGCGGCCACGCGGGCGGTGCCGCGGTCACCGGCACGGCCCTGCGGGCGGACGGAGACCGGATCGGGCCCGGGGACGCGGTACTGCGGGTCAGCGGCCCGGCGGCCGCCGTGCTGGGCGCGGAGCGGACGCTGCTGAACTTCCTCACCCACCTGTCCGGGATCGCGACCTCGACCCGGGCCTGGGCCGACGCGATCGACGGCACGGGCGCGGTGGTGCGGGACACCCGCAAGACGCTGCCGGGGCTGCGCGCGCTGCAGAAGTACGCGGTGCGGTGCGGCGGCGGGCGCAACCACCGGATGGGGCTCGGTGACGCCGCCCTGGTCAAGGACAACCACGTCGCGGCGGCGGGCGGCATCACCAAGGCCATCGAGGCCGTGCGCGCGGCGGCGCCGGACGTGCCGCTGGAGGTGGAATGCGACACCCTGGACCAGCTGGCCGAGGCCCTGGAGGCCGGGGCCCGGTTCATCCTGCTGGACAACATGGACGTACAGACCACGAGGAAGGCGGTCCTGGCGGCGCGGGAATACGACGGCGTGAAGCTGGAGTCCAGCGGCGGGCTGCGCCTGGACAACGCCCGCGCGGTCGCGGCGACCGGCGTGGACTACCTGGCCGTCGGCGCCCTCACCCACTCCAGCGCGGTCCTCGACCTGGGCCTGGACTTCACGTCGTAGCCGGCCAGACCAGGCGGCCTCCGGTCCAGGTCTCGGTGACCTGGACCCGGGCGGCCCATCCGGGCTCGGTGGCGTCGAAGTCCCCGGCGCAGATGTCGGCGGACAGGACGGTGAAGTCGGCCAGGTAGCCGGGGGCGAGGCGGCCCTTGACGCCGGCTTCACCCGTCGCCGCGGCCGAGCCGGCGGTGTAGACCCACAGGGCCCGGCGCGGGTCCAGGCGCTCACGCTCGCCGAGGATCGTCCCGGACCCGGCGGCACGGGTGGTCAGGGAGGCCAGGGCGGTGAACACGTCGGCGGGGCCGCAGGGGAAATCCGACGACCCGGGAACGGCGATCCCCGCCTCCAGCAGCGACCGGTGACGGGCGACGGCCGCGGCCCGCCCGGAGCCGTACATGCGGACCAGGTCGTCGCCGTAATGGCCGAGAAAGGCGCCGAACGGCACCGGGATCACCCCGGCCGCGGCGATCCGTTTGATGGCCTCGTCCCCGGTCATGCTGCAGTGCTCGATCCGGTGGTTCACCGTGACCTCGGGGAACCGGGACCGGGCCGCCTCGATTACGTCCAGGACGTCGGCGATGGCGGCGTCCCCGTTGGCGTGAACGCAGGCCCGCATGCCGCGCCGGTGGGTGTCGGTCACGATCTCGGCGAGGTCGGCCTTGCTCAGGACCTGAATGCCGGTCCCGGTGCCCGAGGGGCCTTCGTAGGGCGCGGAGCACAGGCAGGTGCCGCCGCTGAGCGCCCCGTCGTACATGAGTTTCACCCCGCCGAAACGGAGCCACTCGTCGCCGAAGCCCGCGCCCAGCGGCAGGTCGCCCACCGCGTGACGGTGCGCGTGCCACAGCAGCATTCCGGTCCGGGCGGTCTGGGCGCGGGAGCGGCGCAGGAGCTCGTAGGCGGCCCAGCTGGCCGGGGTGACCAGGGCGTCGGTGTAGGAGGTGATGCCGAGGGCGTTCAGGATGCGGTTCTGCGTCCGCAGCGCGGAGGCCAGCGCGTCCGGGGGAATCGGCGGCAGGACGGTGCCGGACCAGGCCGTGTTCATGTGGGGCAGCTCGTACAGCCAGCCGTCGAGCTCCCCGGCGTCGTCGGCGGAGAAGGAGCCGCCGGGCCCGTTGCTGGCCGGGTCCGCCGTGATCAGGTCCAGGGCCCGCGAGTTGGCCACCGCCGCGTGCCAGCTGGAGCCGATCACGTACACCGGGTGCCGCGACGACACCGTGTCGAGGGAGCGCCGGTCCAGCCGGGGCGAGGGGGAGTGGACCACGTCGTACCCGGCGCCCACGACCCACTCCCCCGCGGGAGTGGCCTCCGCCCGGGCGCGGAGCAGTTCCAGTGCCGTGGCCGAATCGGGGGCTGACGCCGGGCCGAGGTCGACTCTCAGGGTCTGCTCCGCGGCGAAGCTGGGATGGCAGTGCGCGTCGTTGAACCCGGGGATGAGCAGCGCCCCGTCCAGGTGCCGCGTCACGGCGGCCGGGTAGAGCCGCCGCAGGTCCCCGGTGGCTCCGGTGGCGAGGACGCGCCCGTTGCCGAGGGCGAGGGCCTCGGGCCGGGCACTGGTCATGGTCTCGATCCGGGGGCCGTGGACGATCGTGATCTCGGACGGGCCAGTCTCAAGAGGAAGCATGCTATGACTGTGCCCACATCAGGCCGTGATGCGATAGGGAGGTGCCCGCGACGTCCAGTACCATTCGGCCGGAGCCCGGCGGCTGTCCGAGCATCACTATTATTGAAACCGTCGTCAGATGCTCTTATGTATACCCGTCAGTAATATAGGCGAACGTGATCGAACACATTCTTCCGGCGAAAGCGGCCTCGGCGGAGGCATTCTCCGACCCTTCCGGCGTATGGCTCTTTCCCGAGGAAACCGAAGCCGTCGCCCGGGCCGTCGACAAACGGCGCCGGGAATTTACGACGGCACGGTCGTGCGCCCGGCAGGCCCTGGCCCGGCTCGGGTTCGACGCCGTCCCGGTCCCCCGCGGGCCCGGCGGCGCCCCGCAGTGGCCGGACGGCGTCGCCGGGAGCATCACGCACTGCTCCGGCTACCGGGCGTGCGCCGTGGCCCGGACCCGCGACGTGGCCAGCGTCGGCATCGACGCCGAGCCGAATGAGGCGACCCCGAAGGGGGTCCTGGGGGCCGTGTCCGACACCGGCGAGAGAGAACGCCTGGCCGGGCTCCCCGCCGGCCGGGGAGCCCACTGGGACCGGCTGCTTTTCAGCGCCAAAGAATCCGTTTACAAGGCCTGGTACCCGCTTACCGGCCGCTGGCTCGGATTCGAGGACGCCAGCATTTCCATCGACCCGGAAAGAGAGTCTTTCACGGCCCGTCTCCGGGTTCCCGGACCGGTCGCGTTCGACCGCCGTCATGACGTTTTTAAAGGCCGCTGGATAATACGCGACGGCCTAATTGCGACAGCGGTCTGCATTACCTCTGAAGAAGACGGCAAAAATCCTACTCACAGATAGGAATCGCAGGTGAGAGGGGGTAGTGCCGGGATCGCCCCGGAGTGACGCCCGGCGATCGGTTTGCGCCGTTCCGCTTGCGCCCCCCAGACCCCCTGACTAGACTCCTGCGTGCCGTAAGAGCATATGGAAGCGGGAATGGCAGGCTGAGGCCATCAGGGGGAGGCATCGGGTAGCCACTGCGCCGTCAACGCTGACGCTGGATCTTCGGTTACCAGTTATTTACCCGGCGTTGCCCGGCATTCCGGCTTCATTGCGAGCGGGATGGCGACGACGCCGAGCCGCTCAAATTAATAGCTTGCAACGCGCACGTTTCGGGTCTCCCCCCGCTTTCAGGACCAAGGAGTTGCGTGTCAATGACCACCGGCCCCCGCGACCTTGTCATGGGGATCACGCCGTTTTGCGAACCCAGCCCCGACCTTGTCGTAGCGGTCGAACGGGCTGGCTACCTCGGGATCCTCGACCTCGGGCCCGACCCCGCGGCCGCCAGCGACGCCCTGGGCCGGGTTCGCCGCCGCCTGCGCGGGCGGCCCTTCGGCGTGAGGATCTCCGGTGACGCCATCTTGGGCAAGCACGGCGGCCTGTCCCTCCCCGAGGAGGTGGACACGGTCGTCGCCGACCTGTCCCTGCTTCCCGGGGCGTCTTTCCCCGAGGCCGCCAGCGGCGACGGCGTCCGGCTGATCGCCGAGGTGACCTCGCCCCGGGAGGCGGCCGAGGCGCTGGGCCTGGGCGCCGACGGACTGCTGGCCCGCGGGTTCGAGTCGGGCGGACGGGTCGGCGAGCTGAGCACGTTCGTGCTCCTGCAGCAGCTGGCCGCCTCCCACCCCGGCGTACCGGTGTGGGCCGCGGGCGGCATCGGCCCCCGCACCGCCGCCGCGGCCGTGGCCGGCGGCGCCGCGGGTGTCGCGGTCGACGTGCAGCTCGCCCTCACGGCCCAGGCGGAACTCCCCGGCGAGGTGGCCGCCGCCCTCACGGCCATGGACGGCAGCGAGACCAAGATCGTGCCGCTTACGTTCGCGACTTCTGCTGCCGCGGCGACAGAAACCGCGAACATAAGCCGGTCCTCTTCCTTCCGCGTCTACACCCGCCCCGGGCTGCCCGAGATTGAGCTGAAGCCGGAGAACGTCGGCGCCCGCGGCCTCCGGCGGCAGCTCCTGCCCGTCGGCCAGGACGGCGCGTTCGCCGCTCCCCTGGCCCGCCGGTACAAGACCGCCGGCGGGGTCGTCACCGCGATCGCCGAGGCGATCACGGAGCAGATCCGCCTGGCCGCCGATATCGAGCCGCTGAAGGACGTCGTCCCGGTGCAGGGCCCGATGACCCGGGTCAGCGACAAGGCCGAGTTCGCCACCGCCGTCGCCGCCGGCGGCGGGCTCCCGTTCCTGGCGCTGGCGCTCATGGCGGGCGACCAGGTCGCCACCCTGCTCGAGCAGACCCGGCAGCAGATCGGGGACGGCGACTGGGGCGTCGGCATCCTCGGCTTCGCCCCGCCCGAGCTGCGCGAGGCCCAGCTCGCGGAAATCCTGAAAGCGCGGCCGCCGTTCGCCGTCATCGCGGGCGGCCGCCCGTCGCAGGCGAAGGCCCTCGAGGACCAGGGCATCACCACGTTCCTGCACGTCCCGTCGCCGGGGCTGCTGGACACGTTCCTGAAGGACGGCGCCAAGCGGTTCGTGTTCGAGGGCGCCGAATGCGGCGGGCACATCGGGCCCCGGGCCAGCTTCGCCCTGTGGGAGGCCCAGCTCGCCCGGCTGCTGGAGGAGACCGACCTGTCCGGCGTCGAGATCTGGTTCGCCGGCGGCGTGCATGACGAGCGGTCCGCCGCCATGATCGCGGCGATGGCCGCGCCCCTGACCGACCGGGGCGCCAAGGTCAGCGTGGTCATGGGCACCGCGTACCTGTTCACCGACGAGATCGTCGGCTCCGGTGCCGTCATCCCGCTGTACCAGGCCGAGGCCGTCGCGACGAAGCGGACGGCGATGCTGGAAAGCTCGCCCGGCCACGTCATCCGGGTCGCGGACACCCCGTACGTCGCCGCGTTCGCCGAGGCGAAGCAGAAGCTGCGGGACGAGAACAAATCGCAGCAGGAGGCCTGGGCCGAGCTGGAGCAGCTCAGCCTGGGCCGGCTCCGGATCGCCGCCAAGGGCCTCAAGCGCGACGGCGACGCCATCGCCGAGGTCGACGAGGCCACCGCGAAGAACGACGGCATGTTCATGCTGGGCCAGGTCGCGGCGATGCACGACGAGACGACGACCATCAAGAGCCTGCACGAAAGCGTTACCGACGGCGCCACCGGATTCCTGAAGAGCCGGGCGAAGGACCTCGGGATCGGAGCCCGGGAACAGGCCGAGGAGGAGGCCAGCCCGGTCGATGTCGCCATCGTCGGCATGGCCTGCTTCTACCCGGGCGCCGAGAACGCCGGGGAGTTCTGGTCCAACGTCGTCAACGGCACCAACGAGATCACCGACGTGCCCGCCGCCCGGTGGGACGCCGCGCTCTACCCGCACATCCCGGCGGCCAAGGGCGGGTTCCTCCCCGAGATCGCGTTCGACGCCCTCAAGTACGGCATCCCGCCGTCGGCCCTGGCCTCCATCGAGCCGGTGCAGCTGCTGTCGCTGGAGATCGCGGCGCGGGCGCTCAAAGACGCCGGCTACGAGAACCGGCCGTTCAACCGGGACCGGGCGTCGGTCATCTTCGGCACCGAGCCCGGCAGCGACCTGTCCGCCGCCTACGGCCTTCGCTCGGTCCTGCCCGCCTACACGGGCCAGACGCCAAAGGAACTCGACGAGCATCTGCCGAAGCTGACCGAGGACTCCTTCCCCGGCATCCTCGGCAACGTGATCTCCGGCCGGATCGCCGACCGGCTCGACCTCGGCGGCGTCAACTACACGGTCGACGCGGCCTGCGGCTCCAGCCTGGCCGCCCTCGACGTGGCCTGCAAGGAACTGGCCGGAGGCACCAGCGACTTCGTGCTGTGCGGCGGCGCGGACCTGCACAACGGCATCCACGACTACGAGATGTTCGCCGCCACCCACGCCCTGTCGGAACAGGGCCGTTGCGCCACCTTCGACCAGGGCGCCGACGGCATCGCCCTCGGCGAGGGCATCGCCTGCGTCGCCCTCAAGCGGCTCGAGGACGCCGAACGCGACGGCGACCGGATCTACGCCGTGGTCAAGGGCGTGGCCGGGTCCAGTGACGGCCGGTCCCTCGGCCTGACCGCGCCGCGCCCCGAGGGCCAGCGGCGGGCCCTGGACCGCGCGTACGCCAGGGCCGGCGTGAACCCGAAGGACGTCGGCCTGATCGAGGCCCACGGCACCGGAACGGTGGCCGGGGACAAGGCCGAGCTGGCCACCCTCACCACCATGTTCACCGAGCACGGCGCCGAGCCGGGCGCGACGGTGATCGGCTCGGTGAAGTCCCAGATCGGTCACACCAAGTGCGCCGCCGGCCTGGCCGGACTGATCAAAATCGCGCTCTCCCTGCACGCCGGGGTCCGCCCGGGCACGCTCCACGTCAAGGAGCCGACCGCCTACTGGGACCCGGAGAAGAGCCCGTTCACCTTCTCGGCGGGCAACAGCCCGTGGCCCGCGCCGCTGGGGAAGCGGTACGCCGGGGTGAGCGCGTTCGGCTTCGGCGGGACGAACTTCCACGCCGTGCTGTCGGGCTACGACGGCGACGACGAGCCGCGTCACGGCCTGAAGACGTGGCCGGCCGAGCTGATCGTCTTCCGGGGCGAGGCCGGCGCCGCGCAGCGGGCCCTGGCCGACCTGATCGCGAAGAATGACGCCGCCGGGCGCCCGTGGAGCCTGGCCGAGGTGGCCGCGACCATGGCCGCCCGCTCCGGTCCGGTCACCGCCGCGTTCGTCGCCGACGACCTGGACGACCTCGCCGCCAAGGCGAGCGAGCCGGCCAGCCCGAGGAGCGAGGACAGCGGCAAGGTCGCGTTCCTGTTCCCCGGCCAGGGCAGCCAGCGGCCGGGCATGACCGGTGACCTGTTCACCGCGTTCCCGCGGCTGCAGCATCTGCTGACCGACACCGACCCGGTGTACGCCGCCACGATGTTCCCGCCCGCGGCCTTCTCCAAGGAGGAACGGGACCGGCAGTCGGCGGCGATCACCGACACCCGGATGGCCCAGCCGACGCTCGGGATCGCCGACAGCGCCGTCCATGAGCTCCTCCGGGGCCTCGGCGTCCGGCCCGACATGGCGGCCGGGCACAGCTACGGTGAGTACGCCGCCCTCCACGCGGCGGGCGTTTTCGACGCGAAGAAGCTGGTCGAGCTGTCCGCGCTGCGCGCGGCGGCCATCCTGGACGCGGCGGGCGACGACCCGGGCGCGATGGCCGCGGTCAGCGCCCCGGCGGAGACTCTTCAGCCGCTGCTCGCCCAGTTCAACGGCGAACACGGCACCGACGTGATCATCGCCAACTACAACCACCCCAGGCAGAGCGTCATCTCCGGCGGCACCGACGCGGTCACCGCCGCCGTGGAGCACCTGAAGGCCAACGGGCTGGGCGCGAAGAGGATCAACGTCGCCTGCGCGTTCCACAGTTCGATCGTCGCGGGCGCCGCCGGCACCCTGGCCAAGGCCCTGGCCAAGACCGACGTCGCCGCGCCGGCGTTCCCGGTCTACGCGAACTCGACGGCCTCCCCGTACCCGTCCACGAAGAAGGGCGTGCGGGAGGTCCTGGCGAACCAGGTGGCCGAGCCGGTCCGCTGGGCCGAGCAGATCGAGGCCATGTACGCCGCCGGGGCCCGCGTCTTCGTCGAGGCCGGCCCAGGCCGGGTCCTGTCCGGCCTGGTGAAGAAGGTCCTGGGCGACCGCCCGCACACGGTCATCGCGACCGACGTTCCCGGTGAGCACGGCCTGCGCCGGTTCCTGGCCGCCCTGGCCGAGATGATCACCGCCGGCGTGGAGGTCGACCCGGAGCCGCTGTTCTCCAAGCGGGCCGCGCCGGTTTCCGGCACCCCGCGCCGGGCCCAGTGGACGATCGACGGCCACCTGGTCCGCACCGCCGACGGCCAGCCGGTCGCCGGCGGCCTCCGGCCCGCGACCGACGCCCCGAAGGTCAGCCTCGGCGGCGCGCCCGTCGCGATCGCCGACGGCACGCGAGACGCGGTCGTCAGCGACTTCCTCCGCACCACCCGCGAACTGGTCGCGGCCCAGCGCGAGGTCGTCCTCGGCTACCTGGGCGCGGCCCCGTCCGCCCCCCTTCAGCTGGCGGAGGTTTCCAACCCGGTTTCGACCCAACGGATAGCGGCTCCTGCGCCGGCGCCAGCGGCCCCGGCCGCCCCGGCGCCCACCCTCAACATCGCCGACGCGGTGGTCTCGGTGATCAGCGCGCGGACGGGGTACCCGGCCGACATGCTCGGCACCGACCTCGACCTCGAAGCCGACCTCTCCGTCGACTCCATCAAGCGCACCGAAATCATCGCCGCCCTCGCCGAACAACTCGGCCTCGCCACCGACGGCGACGACGCCGAATCCGTCGTCGAAGAACTCGCCAAGATCAAGACGATCAGCGGGCTCACTGACTGGCTCAGCGAGCACACCGGTTCGCCTGGCGCCGCTGAGGCCCCCGCCGCCGCGGCCGGGCCGGGCGCCTCGCTCAGCCGCGAGCAGATCGGCGACGCGGTCGTCTCGGTGGTCAGCGCGCGGACCGGGTACCCGGCCGACATGCTCGGCACCGACCTCGACCTCGAAGCCGACCTCTCCGTCGACTCCATCAAGCGCACCGAAATCATCGCCGCCCTCGCGGAGCAGCTGGGCCTGGCGACCGACGGCGACGACGCCGAGTCGGTGGTCGAGGAGCTGGCCAAGATCAAGACCATCACCGGGCTGACCAGCTGGCTCGTGGACCACACGGGCGGTGAAACGGCCGGGACGGGACAGGAACAGCGATCCGTTCCGGATAATGGCGGGCTGAATGTCGCACCGCCGCGCCGGTTCGTGGTTGAGGTCGAGAACCTGGAGCCCGCCGCCGGGGACGCGCCGCACACGCGGGGCACCTACCTGATCGTCGACGACGAGCGCGGGGTCGCCCTCGAACTGGCCGACCTGCTGGAGGCGCGCGGCGCCAAGGCCGCGGTCAGCCAGGCACCGTCGAAGGACGAGCTCACCGCCGCCGACGCCCTCGTACACCTGGGCGCGCTCCGGCCGGGCGCCGGCCCGGTCCTGCCGGCCGGATTCGAGACGGTCCGCGACGCGCTGCTCGGCGGGGCCCGCGTGGTCCTGACCGCCACCGGGTTCGGCGGAACCCATGGCCGGGACAGCGCCAGCCGGGAAGGCGACCCGGCCGACCTCGGGCTGGCCGGGCTGATGCGCACGGTCTCGGCCGAGTACCCGGACGTCCTGGCCCGGGCCGTCGACGTCGACCCGAAGGACAGCCCCCGCACCATCGCCGCCCGGCTGCTGGCCGAGCTGACTGACCCGTCCGGGCCGCCGGTCGCCGGCTACTCCGGCGAGCAGCGGACCGGCCTGGTCGTGAAGGAGGCCGGCGCGCTGGCCGCGGCCGTCCCCGGGCTGGACTCCTCCGGCGTGGTGGTCCTCACCGGCGGGGCGCGCGGCATCACCGCGAACGTCGCCCTGACGCTGGCCAAGGCCACCGGCTGCCACATCGAGCTGCTCGCCCGCTCGGCCCCGCCGTCGGGCGAGGCCGACGCGGACGTCGCCGGGATCACCGACCCGGCCTCCCTCCGCGGCGTCCTGATCAAGCGCGGCCTGAAGAACCCGCGCGAGATCGAGTCGGAGATCGCGCGGATCGTCAAGGACAACGAGATGCGGGCCACCATGGCCGCCCTCGGTTCCACGGCCGCCTCGGTCCGATACCACGCGGTCGACGTCCGCGACGCCGCCGCCGTCAAGGCGGTCCTGGACGACGTGTACGACCGTCACGGGAAGATCGACGGGGTGATCCACGGGGCCGGCGTCCTGGAAGACAAGCTGATCGACGCCAAGACCCCCGAGTCGTTCGCCCGGGTCTACGGGACCAAGGTCGACGGGGCTCGCGGCCTGCTGGCCGGCCTCCGCGACGGCGTGCGGTTCGCGGCGCTGTTCGGGAGCGTGTCCGGCGTGTTCGGCAACCGCGGGCAGGCTGACTACTCGGCCGCCAACGACTCCCTCGACGTCCTGGCACACCAGTGGAAGGACAAGGTCACCGGACGGCTGGTCTCGGTGGACTGGGGGCCCTGGTCCGGCGGCGGCATGGTCTCGCCGGAACTGGCCCGCGAGTACGCGCGGCGCGGAGTCACGCTGATCGACTCCGAGGCGGGCGTGTCCGCGCTGCTGTCGGAACTGGCCGCCGGCGACGGGCCGTCGCAGGTCGTCTACATGTGCGACGAGGTCGCCGCCCATGGCTGAGTCCACCGCTGACGTCGCGATCGTCGGCATGGGAGCGGTGTTTCCCGGCGCCGGCGACGCCCCGTCGTTCTGGCGGAACATCCGCTCCGGCCACGACGCGATCGGCGAGGTCTCCCCGGACCGCTGGGACCCGGCCGTGTACTGCTCGCCCGAGGCGGGCGCCGACCGGTTCTACACCACCCGGGGCGGGTTCCTCGGAGACCTCGCGTCGTTCGACCCGGCTCCGTTCGGCATCATGCCGAACGCGGTGGAGGGAACCGAGCCGGACCAGCTTCTGATGCTCCGGTCCGCGGCCGAGGCCCTGGCCGACGCGGGCGACCTGCCCGCCGACCGGGAACGGGTCGGCGTGATCATCGGGCGCGGCGGCTACCTCACGCCCGGGGTGTCCCGGCTGGACACCCAGGTCCGGACCGCGCACCAGCTGACGTCGGCGCTGACGGACATCGTCCCCGGGCTGTCGGTGTCCCAGGTCACCGCCGTCCGGGAGGCGTTCGCGGCCCAGCTCTCCTCCGGTTCCGGCTCGGACGACACGGCCATCGGCCTGGTGCCGAACTTCGCCGCGTCCCGCCTGGCCAACCGGTTCGACCTGCGCGGCCCCGCCTACACCGTCGACGCCGCGTGCGCATCGTCCCTGATCGCGGTCGACCACGCGGTCCGGGAACTGGCCACCGGCCGCTGCGACGCCGTCCTGGCCGGAGGCGTCCACACCTGCCACCACCCGACCCTCTGGTCGGTGTTCACCCGGCTGAAGGCGCTCAGCCCGGCCGGGGTCATCCGGCCGCTGTCGGCCGGCGCGGACGGCACCCTGCTGTCCGAGGGCACCGGCGCCGTCCTGCTCAAGCGGCTGGACGACGCCCGCGCCGCCGGCGACCGGATCTACGCGGTCATCCGCGGCGTCGGCATCTCCAGCGACGGACGGGGCGCGTCCATGATGAGCCCCGCCCTGGAAGGCCAGGAACTGGCGATCCGCCGGGCCTGGGCCTCCGCCGGGCTGGACCCGCTCGCCCCGGACGCTCTCGGCCTGGTCGAGGCGCACGGCACCGCCACCCGCGTCGGGGACCGGACCGAACTGACGGCGCTGGGGCAGGTCTTCGGCGACTCCGGCCCGTCGATCGGGATCGGGACCGTCAAGTCGATGATCGGGCACGCCATGCCCGCCGCCGGGATCGCCGGCCTGATCAAGACCGCGTACGCGGTCCACGAGGGCGTCCTGCCCCCGACCCTGCACGTAGGCGAGCCGAACCCGGCCCTGGCCGGCTCCCGCTTCGCCCCGGTGACGTCGGCCCGGGAATGGGACGCGTCGCTGCCCCGGCGGGCGACGGTCAGCGCGTTCGGCTTCGGCGGCATCAACGCCCACGTGATCCTCGAAGCCGATGCCTCCCCCTCCCCCTCCGCCGCCCCCGCCACCCCGGCGACCCCCGCGCTTAAGTTCGCGAAAACTGCTGTCCCGGCGACGGAAACAGCGAACATAGCGGCGGGAGGTGACGCGATAACGCCGGGGGGCGGCTCGGCGGAGCCGGTGCTGCGGCTGGCCGCGGACAGCCCGGCCGAGATGGCCGCCCTGCTCGACGCCCCCGACGACGAACTGCTGGCCCGCGCCGGAACCGAACCGGGTGACGGCCCCTGCCGGCTGGCCATCGTCGGGCCCGACACGCGCAAGCTGAAGCTGTCCCGCAAGGTCGCCAGGCGCGGCACGCCCTGGCGCGGCCGCAGCGACCTGTGGTTCACCCCGTCCGGGCTGCTCCAGGACTCGTCCCAGGTCGCGTTCCTCTTCCCCGGCTTCGAGCCCGAGTTCGCGCCGCGGATCGAGGGCGTGGCTTCGGCGTTCGGGCTGGAGGAACCGGCGCTGCACCGCGCCACCGCCGGCACCGAAGGCGACGGCGTGGTCGAGCAGGGGCTCGACGTCATCGCGGTCAGCCGCCTGTACGCCGGCGCCCTGGCCGGGATGGGAATCACCCCCGGCGCCCTGGCCGGGCACAGCCTCGGCGAGTGGACCGCCATGGTGGCGGCCGGGATCTACCCCGACATCGACGACTTCATGGCGACGCTGCGCCCCGGAATGGTCGAGGTACCCGACGTGGTCTACCTGGCCCTGGGCGCCAGCGCGTCCCGGGCCGCCGAACTGGCCGACGACCTGGACGGCGTGGTCCTCACCCATGACAACTGCCCCCGGCAGTCCGTGGTCTGCGGCCCGTCCTCCCTCATCGAGGAGGCGGCCGAGCGGTGCCGCGAAGCCGGGATCCTGGCCCAGGTGCTCCCGTTCCGCACCGGGTTCCACTCCCCCGTGTTCGCGCCCTTCACGCCGCCGATCCGGGAATCCCTCCAGGCCCTGGAGGTTCAGCCGCCGCGCGTGCCGATCTGGTCGGCGACGTCCCTGGCCGAGTTCCCGCGCGACCCCGACGACATGCGCGACCTGGTGCTGCGGCACCTCGTGGAGCCGGTCCGGTTCCGGCAGCTCACCGAGATGCTGCACGGCTCCGGCATCCGGGCGTTCGTCCAGGTCGGCCCGGGCAGCCTCACCGGGTTCGCCGACGACACCCTCAGCGGCCAGGACTTCCTCACCGTCTCCACCGCGACGCCCAAGAAGGACGGGCTCGCGCAGCTTCGCCGCGCCGCCGCCGCGCTGTGGGCCGAGGGACTGTCCCCCCGGTTCGACCGCCTGAAGGCCGGGGCCGCCCCGGCCGCACCGGCCGCTTCCTCCGCGGCCGCGCCGTCCCGCCCCGTGAGCGGCAAGCCGGTGCGGCTGAGGCTCGGAGATCCGTTCGTGCGGCTCGAGGGGGTAGTGCCTCCGCTCGCGCCCGGGGACGGCGGGGGCCCCGTGCCCGCCGTGCCGTCGTCGGACCCGCTCTACGCGGAACTGAACGCGCTCCTGGCCGAGACGTCGTCGGCCGCCTCCGATGTCGTGTCGGCACTGCGGTCCAGCGGCGCCCCGGCTCCCGCTCCTGCCCCTCCGGCCCTCGCTTCGCCCTCCGCCCCGGCGCCCGCCGCCCCGCCGCGCGCGGTCGGGGCCGAGCGCGAGTTCTCGCTGCGGACCATGCCGGACATCGCCGACCACTGCATCTTCCCCCAGCCTGACGGCTGGCCCGACGACACCGACCGGTTCCCGGTCGTTCCCGCGACCACGCTGCTGGAGATCATGGGCGACGCCGCCCTCGAACTCGCCCCCGGGAAGGTCGTCACCGGTTTCGAGCAGGTCCGGGCCCTGCGCTGGCTGGCCGTCGCGCCCGCCACCCGCACCGTGGTCCGCGCCGCGTGGGCTCCGGGCTCCTCCGACCGAGTGCGCGTGGCCATCGAGGGCTACGCCACCGGCTACGTCCGGGTCGCGGACTCCTACCCGGCGGCGCCCGCCCCGGACACCAGGCCGCTGAGCGCGCCCCGGCCCGCACCGGTCAACTCGCGCCAGCTCTACGACGACGTGTGGATGTTCCACGGTCCCAAGTTCGCCGGGGTCAGCGACATCGCGATCCTCGGCGACGACGGAATTACCGGAACGGTCCTGGCGTTGCCAGCTCGTGGAGCCCTGCTCGACAGTGCCGGCCAGCTGATCGGCCACTGGATGCAGGTCTCCCGGACTGTTGACCAGACCGTGCTGCCGACCGGGATCGGCGCGGTCCGGTTCTTCGGGCCGCAGCCGCCCGCCGGGCAGGCCCTGGGCTGCACCGCGCGGATCACCGAGCTCACCGACACCGAGATGACCGGGGACATCGAACTGACCGGCCCCGACGGCCGGGTGTGGTGCCGGATCGACGGGTGGACCACCCGTCGTTTCGCCACCGACGACGCGATCTGGGCCGTCAAGTTCCACCCGGAGACGAATACACTGTCCCTTCCCGCGGGCGAGGGCTGGCACGTAGTCCACGAGAACTGGCCCGACACCGCGTCCCGGGACCTGATGATGCGCAGATACCTGAACGCGGCCGAGCGCGCCGACTACGATCGGCTGAACCCCCTCCAGCAGCGACGCTGGCTGCTCGGCCGGATCGCGGTCAAGGACGCGACCCGGCGGTATCTGTGGGAACACGGGACCGGACCGGTCTACCCGTGCGAACTCACTGTCACCGAAACCGACGGAAACTTCCAGATTCACGGACCTTTCCGGGCTCCTCCGGTTACGGTCACCTTGAGCCCTCCTGACCATCCCGGCCGCCCCTACGCCGCGGCGGCCGCCGGAGACAGTCACGGGGCCTTTGATGTTGACGCACTACAGCTGAAAGGACGCTCATGAGCGCCGTTTTTGATGAAGTCGTGAAAATTGTCACCGAAGTAGTCGGCGAAGACTTCCTGCTGGACGAGCAGATCACGCCCGAGACCTCGTTCAATGAGGACCTGGGGCTGGAGAGCATTGAGTTCGTCGAGCTTTCGGAGAAGCTCCAGGAGTTCTACGGCGAGCGGGTCAGCCTGGTCGAGTTCATCGCCGGCAAGGACCTCGACGGGATGATGGCCATCACCGTCGGGGAACTCGTCACCTACATCGAGTCGCAGCTCGCCTCGGTCTGAGTCGCCATGCCCGCTATCACCGCCAACGGCGCCCGATTCCACGTGCAGCAGCTTGAGCCCCCGGCCGCGTCCGGGGCTCCCCGGCTGTCCGAGCCCGATATCCCGACCGTCGTCTTCGTCCACGGCCTGGTCACCGACAACCTGTCCAGCTTCTACTACACGCTCGCCGGCCCCGTCGTCAGCGCGGGCGCCCGCGGCGTCCTGTACGACCTGCGGGGGCACGGCAAGTCCGAGCGGACCCCGCGCGGCTACACCACGGTCGGCGGAGCCGACGACCTGGTCGCGCTGCTCGACGCGCTCGGCATCACCGAACCCGTCTACCTGGTCGGCAACAGCTACGGCGGCCTCGTCGCGGCCCGGACCGCGGTCAGCGCGCCCGATCGGGTTGCCGGCCTGGTCCTGGTCGAGGCCAACTGCGCCGGGTCCGGCGCCACCGCCTGGCTCGAGAACATGCTGAACACCCTCACCGTCGCGGCGCTCAGCCTCGAGTACGAGGAGACCGGACAGCGCCTGAAGGCCGCCGGGCAGCGGAAGATGGCGCGCATGGCCATGGCCGCGGACTCCCTCCTCAACGGCACGTCCATCATCGACGACCTGTCCGCCGAGCGTCCGCTGGACTCCTCGGAGCTCTCCCGGATCGAATGCCCGGTGCTTGGCGTCTACGGCGAGGAATCCGAACTGGTCGGCGGGGCCCAGGACCTGGTCAAGTACGTCCCGGACTGCCGGGTCGAGATCATGCCGGGACTGGCCCACACCGTCCTGAGGGAGGCCACCGAGCCGCTCCGCGACCTCATCCTCAACTGGATACCGTCGCCGTCCCTCTCTCCCGTCGGCGCCTCCGCGGGAGTCGCCGCTTGAGCCGTTTCCTGTTCGTCGTTCCGCCGCTGACCGGGCACATCAACCCGACGGCGGCGGTCGGCGCCGAGCTGACGGCGCGCGGGCACGAGGTCGCCTGGGCCGGGCACCCGGGAACGCTGGCTCCCCTGCTGCCCTCGGACGCGCGGGTCTTCCCGGTGATCGACGACGCCCTCGACACGAGCCTGCGGGAGGGCCGCGAACAGTGGATGGACCTGCGCGGCGCGGCGGCGCTGAAGTTCTTCTGGGAAGACTTCACGATCCCGCTCGCGTCCTCGATGCTGCCGGGCGTCTCCGCCGCGATCTCGTCTTATCAGCCCGATGTCGTCGTGGCCGACCAGCAGGCCCTGGCCGGGGCGATCGGTGCCCGCGCCGCGGGCGTCCCCTGGGTCACGTCCGCCTCGACCCCCGCCGAACTGCTGAAGCCGCTGGCCGCCCTGCCGAAGGTCGAGGAATGGGTCACCGCGCAGATGAACGACCTGCAGGCCGCGGCCGGCGTTTCCTCGCCGGTTGACCTCCGGTTCTCCGACCAGCTCATCCTCACGTTCACGTCCGCGGAACTGCTGGGAGCCGCCGCGGCCGGACTCCCGCCGGAGTGCGTGCTGACCGGGCCGGCGCTGGGACGCCCCGACCGGGGCTCCTTCGACTGGGACTGGCTGGATCCCTCCCGCCGCCACGTGCTCGTCTCGCTCGGCACCCTCAACGGTCCGGCCGGGGAACGGTTCTACCGCGTCGCGACCGAGGCCCTGGCCGGCCTCGGCCCCGAACTCCAGGCGGTCATCGTGGGACCCGCTCCGGAGTCCGCTGACGTCCCGTCCCACCTGATGTTCACCGGCCACGTACCGCAGCTGGCGCTGCTCCCCCGCATGGACGCCGTCGTGTCCCACGGCGGGCACAACACCGTGTGCGAGACCCTGGCCAACGGGCTGCCGCTGGTCGTGACGCCGATCCGCGACGACCAGCCGATCATCGCCCAGCAGGTAGCCGACGCCGGGGCCGGAATCCGGCTGCGCTTCGGCCGCCTGCGCGCCGGGGACCTCCGCGACGCCGTGACGTCCGTGCTGGCCCCCGGCTCGGCCTACCGGACCGCCGCCGTCCGCGTCCAGGAGTCGTTCGCCGCCGCCGGCGGCGCCGCGAGCGCGGCGGACCACCTGGAGAAGCTGGCATAACCGTCCTCCGCGCCAAAGTACCCTCAGTATCGCGGGTACCCGCGCCTGCTGTCTGGTCAT
>Ga0131853_10004747_pt1 | contig 24382 bp, 23 predicted proteins | sample TergutLab28metaG_FD_92764 | JGI IMG/M metagenome (GOLD analysis project Ga0131853, IMG submission 92764) | Labiotermes labralis P1 segment gut microbial communities from Petit-Saut dam, French Guiana - Lab288 P1 (version 2) (version 2) | ecosystem: Host-associated > Arthropoda: Insects >...
CCAGCTTGGCCTTTGGAACAGGGGGACGGGGTTAGTGTTCCAATTTGGTCCTTGGACCAAATTGGAACACTAACCCCGTCCCCCTGTTCCAAAGGCCAAGCTGGCACACTAACCCCGTCCCCCTGTTCCAAAGGCCAAGCTGGTACACCAACCCCGTCCCTCCTGTACCAATCGGGGACACCAGCCCCGTCCACCTGTCCCATCCTAGCCTATTGCCAGGTCACCGTAGGTGGCGGCGGTTCGGAAGACCTCAAAGGCCATGTCGAGTAGGGGAAGCGCTGCAACGGCACCAGTGCCCTCTCCCACACGCATGCCTGCGCAGATGAGTGGGCTGAGTTCCAGCGCCTGGAGCAAGGCAGCGGCAGCTGGTTCAGCCGATTGATGGCTTGCCAGCATGGTTATCTGTGCCTGCGGAAACAGACGTGCTGCCAAAAGGGCGGCTACTGATGAGATGATTCCGTCCACCACTATGGGTACGCGGTACTTGGCGCCGCCAAGATAGATGCCGCACATGCCGGCAATGTCAAAGCCTCCCAGCTTTGCCAGCATGTCAAGCGGGTCGTTGATATTGGGTTTGTTAACCTCAAGAGCTTGCTTGATGATGAAGACCTTGCGGGCAAGTCCCTCATCGGTGAGGCCAACTCCTCTGCCGGTGACGCTTTCGACGTCCTGCTGCAAGAGCAACGCGGCAAGTGCGCTGGAGGTAGTGGTGTTGCCAATACCGGCCTCGCCGGCGCAGATAATCTTGTATCCCTCTGCTTTGAGGTCGCGCACCAGGTCAATGCCGGTATGAATTGCCTGAATGGCCTGCTCGCGCGTCATGGCCGGGCCGAGTGAGATGTCGTTGGTTCCAGGCCCAATCCTTCTGTCGATGAGGCCTTCCACGGCAAGCGGCTTGCTGATTCCCATATCAACGGTGTAAACCGTGGCATGTGCCACCGCAGCCATGCGGTTTACCGTGAGCAGGTTTTGGGCAAGCGCCCCGGCCAAGATGGTGGTCACCTCTCCGGGAGTCATCGTCACGCCCTGCCCAACCACCCCGTTGTCAGCGCAGAGCGTTAAAACGGCGCGCTTGTCCAGGGTGTAATCGGGGTCTGCCGTTGCAGCGATGATACGGGTGACCGCCTCTTCAAGAAGCCCCAGGCTGCCGAGAGGCTTGGCCACTGCATCCCAGAGCTTTCTGCTTAGTTCGGCTGCTTCCTCGTCATAACTGACAAGTTCTTCCGGGTACAGGTTTATCTCCGACATGGGCATCTCCTTTACTGAGAATCTTAGTGCGCTCATCATACCATGACAAAGGAGCCCGGTTCCGTTGTTGCAACTTACCGCCTTTTTATACTTGATAAATGCCGTCAATATCAATGCGCACGGGTGTTATAATGCTCGTGTTTAGGCTCTGTTGTGTTGCTCCAATACTGTTTTGGAGCAAGAGGGAAGCAGGTTAAACCTGCGCGGTGCCGCCGCTGTAAGCGGGTAAGCTTGTCGTTTCTTGCTGTATGAGTTCAGCACAGAAAGAAGGTCACTGGGAGAAGTCATCCCGGGAAGGCCGCACAAGCGATGGATCAGCATGATTCGCCCGTGAGCCAGAAGACCGACAACAGGGCATTTATTTCTGATCGCTGCGAGCAAAGCGAGTAAGGAGAGTACACTATGAAGTGTAAAATCTTTGCCAGTATCCTGGCGTTTCTGTTGGTCTTTCAATTCACTACACCGATTTATGCCGATACTTTGGAGGCGCCTGAAGATGCTTCCGGCGCCCCTGCAGTTGAGGAGGTCCCGGATTTGCCGCTACCCGCATATGCCCCTGAGGCACCGGGAGGCGGCGAGGCAGCTATTGGTGGAGATGCAGGAGGTGTTGCCATTGAAGAGGTAGCAGCAGTAGCTGCCGGAGGCGGAGAGGGCGCATCGGTGCCGGCTGCTCAGGCTATACAAGAAGCGCAGTCAGCGGTCGCCACGCTCGCCAACACGGTAAACGTGAGCTTCAAGATCACCGGCCTCAAGATTGCAAATGGGTTTCTGGAAGAAGATGAGTGGGCTTTTGAAACCCTGGTACTCGACGATACAACCGATGTCATGACCGCCAGTTTTGAGTTCTTTGCGGATAACGCCGCCACCTTCTCGTACGTTGCTTTCGGAACTTTCTTGGACTCTATCACCTATGACGGCGTGACGCTTGCCGGGGGCAGCTCCGGTACCTCGTATAGCTACTGGGAGTTCTACCACAACAACAGCCCGTCATGGAATGACCCCGCAACCATACTCGCCCAAGACGGCGACACCTGGGAGTGGCGCTTTAACGACGGCGCCCAGGTTGCCTTTGCCAGCCAGGCTCTTGAGATTAAGATTACCGGCGTTGAGAAGGTGGGCGACGTCAATGTGTATGTGCCTTGGCTTGCCCCCACCAAGTTCTATGACACCAGCGTTGATGTCCTCACCGCTACCTGTGCGGTGCTGGATCGCAGCTCTTTGACTTATTCGCTGCAGGGCACGCCGCCCTCGCAATACCTCCACAGTATTACTAAGGGCAGCATCACCCTCGCCACTACCTCTTCTCCACCTTGGAACTGGTGGGAGTTCTTAGTTGACGGCGTTTCGTCGTGGGACGCAGCTGCCGATCTGCAGGCGCAGGCAGGCGCTCTTTATGAGTTCAAATACGCCATGTCCGGAGACGATGCCCCCGTGGAGGTTGCCCCTGACCCCAATGCCCCGCGTCCCAACTACACCTCTGACAACTCCGGCTTTGTGGCTGACAGAGTGGTGAGCAGTCCAACACCAAATTCTGCCGCCAACACGGAGCTTAGCTTCAAAACCTTCCTCAAGGATCCCGATGACTGGGGTACCAACATCTCCGACATCCTCCTCGTGAACAACAACATTTATATGGCCATTGGTCAGGATTTGATTATCTTTGACGGCGCAAGTGGCGCCAAGATCAAAGAGGTGAAGATGGTCAATTCCATTGGCTATACCTGTCGCCCGCTTTATACCCACGGCCTCATCATAGTGCCGCTTAACGGGGGCATCCTCCAGGCCTTTACCGCCGATGCGCTCATCTGTGTTTGGGTTACTGAGGCTCTGCCCACAACGCCCAACGGCTCGCACCAAAACATCTCAACGCTGGTTGAGAAAAACGGCTACCTCTACTACGGAACCGCGGTTGCCGACTGGGTCACCACGTATAGTGGCACCCTTATCTGCATTGATGTTTTGACGGGCGCGGTGGTGTGGAAGGACGAGAACCAAAGCAGCGGATACTACTGGAGCGGTGCGGTGGTAGTGGGCGACTTTGTCTACATTGCCGATAACGCCGGGCGCCTGGCGAGCTACCACGCCACCGAGGGTTGGTGGACCTGGGAGAGCTGTGATCTGGGCGTAAGGATACGCTCAACGCTCGTCAGTGACGGCACCTACCTCTATGCTTCCGATTACGACGGCACCCTTTGGCGTATTGCCCTCGGGGCATGGGGAGCTATGGAGCTGAGGGGCTCGGTTGCGTTTGCGGTTAAATCGGCCTCTACGCCGGTTATCAGTGACGGCAAGCTCTTCATTGGCGGCATGACTGCCGGCTATACCGGCGTGTTGGCGGTGATAGACCTGGCGAGCTTTACCCTGGAGCGAAGCATTAGCGCGCCGGCTGAGGTGCAGTGCGCTCCCCTGGTGGTTAAGCAGGGCACCAATACCTTTGTGTACTTCACCTATAACGATATGCCCGGCGGTGTGTACTGCTATCGCCTGGGCGATGCCGCGGCGGTTGAGATATTCACCCCCAAGGACGATGATGCCAACTACTGCAATGCCACACTGGTAGCCGCTGCTAACGGCTTTCTCTATTACACCAACGATTCCGGTCAGCTCTTTGCCTTGAGTTTGACAGAGGGCACCATTGTTGACCCGGATGACGGGACTGGTGGCGATGGAGAGGGAGATGGCAGTGGTGGCGATGGAGCCGGCGGCGGTGATGGTGGCGATGGCGTTGGCGGAGGCGGCTCTTCGATACCCTCCGGGGGAACTGCTGTTTTTGTGAGTGTGGATGCAACAACTACGGGCGCAGCTGCAAAGGCTGCCGAGACGCCTGAAGCCCAAAACGCCAGTGCAACTGGCGGCGGCGGTGGCACTTCAGGTTCTGGAGGCTCGTCTCCCTCCGGCTCAGCTACTGGGGGAATCACTGCCGAGCTTGTGCCTGAAGGGCAGCCTGACGGAGCTGCTTCGTTGCCGGTGCTGCCTTTAGCTGGCATTTCCTTAGCCGTTGCAGGCTTGCTTGTTGCGGCAGTCTGGTTTGTCAGATCACGTTCGTTTGCTGGCACAAAGGTGGTGTGAAATGACTGAGACAAACCCGCACACTGAAGAAATGACTGATGTGCTCCCGCACGCTGAAGACATGCAAGACGCGCCTCCGCAAGCCGAGCCAAAACGCAAGAGGCCCACGGGCAAGATTGCTGTGCTGGCGAGTTTTTGTGTGGCGCTTTTAGGCGTCTCCGTCTGGGGGCTGGTGACAGCTCAAATGCCGAGCGATGCTATCCTAACAGCAAGTGAACAGCAGAGCAGTAGTGCTGCGGCAGACCGAGATACCAATGCCAACTCAGGGTCAAGCGGCTCTGAAAGCATCGGCGGCGAAAAGCCCGAGGATGAAGGTTCTGGCTCGGGCTCATCGCCTGCCAGCGCTGACGGTTCTACTGGTGGTGGAACTGCGGGCGGTGGTACCGGCGGCGGCGATTCGGGGCAGGGCGGCGGTGCCGGCACCGATGCAGGCACCGGCGGCGGTGGCGGCGGCACTGGCGGCGGCAGTACCGGTGGCGGTACAGGCGGCGGCTCAAGCCCTCCCCCTGACCCGGGCGCAAGCACGGCACCACAGCCCATCAACGTCACCCTCAGTATCAGCTGTTATGTGGCCATTGAAGCCGGAAGCGCCACTGCCCACGCCGTTTCTGACAACGGCGCCATGCGCTATGCAACGCTGCGCCTCAATGCCGGCACCACAGTCTATGACGCGCTTGTTGCCAGCGGCGCAGTTCTGTCTACCTCCGGAGTTGCAGGTACTCCTATGGGCATTTATGTCTCGGCGATAGACGGGCTGGGCGAGGGTGAAGCCGGGCCGCAAAGCGGTTGGAAGTTCTACGTAAATGGCTCCGCGCCAGGCATGTCCTGCGATAGATACGTGCTTTCAAACGGCGATACCGTTGAGTGGCGCTACGTGACAAATGCTTGAGGAGAGAAAAGTTAAGAGTTAAGAGTTAAGAGAGAAGAGCGAGCAGTACCCACCCTGTCATCCTGAGCGAAGCGAAGGACCTAGGCAAATACCTGTCACGCAGAGCGAAGCGTAGCGAAATTGAAGGATCCATAGGTCAATAGATAATGCAAGCGATTATGCAACACCACCCCATAGTGAGCTTCTCCTTCTTCATGATTATGGTTGTGATTTGTTTGGCGAGCATGCATCCTGTGTTTCAGCTGGTCAGTTTTGTGGTGGTTGTTGCCTATTCAGTGTTTGTGAGCGGAATACGCGGTTTTTTAAAGGGCAGCTGGTGGCTCGTTTTTGTCATTGCCTTTGTGACCTTGTTCAACGGCTTATTCGGCGGGCGAGGGCTCACGGTTCTCTTTACCTTGAACCTGGGTTTTTTGCAAACACAGATTACGGTTGAGAGCCTGTTTTACGGCTTGGTTATGGGCTTGATGCTCGCCAATGTTATTCTCTGGTTCAATGTCTTCAGTAAGCTCAGCTCTGAGCATGGTTTCATTGAACTCTTTGCCCGCGTCTCGCCTACGGTTGGTCTAATGCTCTCGCGCATCATGGTTTTCATCCCCGAGCTTCTGGGCCAAGCCCGCATGATTGACCGGGCGCAACGGAGCTTCTTGCCCGGCGACTCAGACGAGCGAGGCACGCGCAAAGGCCGCCTGGCTTATGCCGGCACGCTGAGCTCGCATTTGATGGAGTGGGGGATGGAGAAGTCGCTCATCACCGCTAACTCCATGCTGGCGCGTGGGTATGGGTCGCGCAAACGCACCAGCTACCGCCGCACTCGTCTCACCGCGCGCGACGCGGTGGCGCTAGGAGCCATCCTTGCTTTGGGGATACTGAGCTTAGTATGCGTAATCTGGGCCGGCGCGGCGTACGAGTTCTATCCCTATATCATGGCCGTTGAGTTTTGGTGGGGATATATTCCCTTTTTACTGCTGTGCAGTGTTCCCCTGATTATGCAGCTGGGAGAGGAGTTGGCCTGGTGGCTTTCGAGGTAAATGACTCCGCGGGCAAGCTGGGCGGCTTTGCCAAAGAGGGGCAGGCTCTGGCAGTTTGTGCCTCAGGGCTCAGCTTTGCCTATCCGGGTGGTTTGGAAGTGCTCAAGGAGTTGAGCTTTGGCGTTTTGGCCGGGTCACGCGTTTTGTTGGCGGGAGCCACCGGATCGGGCAAGTCCACGCTTTTGCGCTGCCTTAAACCCGAGTTGGCACCTCATGGCAAGCGCTCCGGCGAGGTGCTGGTTGACGGGCTTAGCGTAAAGGAGTTCAATCCGCAGCTCTCAGCCGGTCGCATTGGTTTTGTCATGCAGGACCCGCATCAGCAGATAGTCATGGACACGGTCAAGGCCGAGTTGGCCTTTGGGTTGGAGAACCTGGGCACTCCGCCTGAGATTATTCAGCGCCGCATTGCCGAAATAGCCAATTACTTCGGCATCCACTCCTGGGTGGACCGCAGCACCTCTGATTTATCCGGCGGCGAGAAGCAGCTGCTCAATCTTGCCGCTGTCATTGCCATGCAGCCGCGCACCTTGCTTTTGGATGAGCCTACAGTGGGGCTCGACCCTATTGCTTCGCGCGAATTCCTTGAGCTGGTGCAGCGCGTCAATGATGAGCTGGGTATCACCGTTATCTTGGTGGAACATCAGCAAGAAGACGTGCTGACCCGCATGAACCAGGTGCTCTATCTGGATAAAGGGCAGCTGGCCTTTGACGGCACCCCCCGCGAGTTTGCCCTGTGGCTACACGAATCCGCTCATGCAAACAAGGGCGCGCTGCCTGTTGCGAGCAGGTTCTATCTTGGTCAGCCTCGGGAGTCTGCTGTGGATGCCTCTGAGATACCGCTTGATGTACGCGAGGGCCGCTGGTGGTTGTGGCAGAGAGTCACCGGGGACGGGGAAAGTGACTCAGTTCCCCGTACTAGAGGTAAAGAATGTCTGGTATCGCTACAGCAAGGAGGGGTCTTACATTCTCAAGGATCTTACGCTTGCGATATCGGGTGGTACTATCCTTGGCATTGCCGGTGCGAATGCCTCGGGTAAGTCTACGTTGCTCTCGTTGCTCGCCGGCTCCTACAAACCCCAGCATGGCAAGATTAAGTTGGCATCCGGCGTTCACCTTGCGTTGCTCCCGCAAGACCCAACGGCGCTGTTCATCTGGGACTCTGTGCAAGAAGAACTGATGGATCATGCAAAGACCTTCGATTACGGCGAGGCTGAGGTGAGCGAGATGCTGGGGCGTATGGGTCTCACTAACAAGGTGAGCCGGCATCCCTTTGATCTCTCCGGTGGAGAACAACAAAAGCTGGCCTTGGCAAAACTGTTGCTCACGAACCCCGGCGTTTTACTTCTCGACGAGCCCACCAAAGGTCTGGACGCGCTTGCCCTGGGTGAGCTCAGTGACATCCTTAAGGCTCTTTCTGCCGAGGGCAAAACCGTGGTAATGGTAAGCCACGACCTCGAATTCATGGCCGCAACCGCCGACGAGTGCCTGATGCTCTTCGATGGCACCACGGTAGGGAGGGGGCCGGTAGGGGATTTCTTCACCGGCAACATGTTCTACACCACAGCACTCCAGCGCATCACGCAGGGGATTCTCGAAGACTGCCCCCCAGTTCTGCCTCGAGTGAGTCACTTTCCCCGTCCCCATGACTCACTCGAGGAGGTTGATTGATGAAGCGCAAGCTGCTAGAAGCCGCCTCGCTCATCTCGGTGCCAGTGGTGCTGATTGTGTGCGTGCTGTTTGAGATTGAACACTCGGCCCTGGTGACGACGATTGTTGTGGTAATTGCCCTCGTTCCCTTCATCATAGGCCTGGAGCGAGACGAGCTCAAACCAAAGAACATCATGCCCATCGTGGTGCTGTCTGCCTTGGCGGTTGCCGGGCGCATCCTCTTTGCACCCTTTCCCAATATCAAGCCGGTGAGCGCCATCGTAATCGTTGCCGGGGTGATCTTTGGCCGACGCAGCGGCTTCATCACCGGCATGCTTGCCGCGCTGGTATCCAATATCTTCTTTGGCCAGGGCCCCTGGACGCTCTGGCAGATGTACGCCTGGGGCCTCATGGGCTATGGAGCCGGCGCACTCGCCAGCCACGACATCCTCAAGGGGCGCGTCTCGGTCATGGTGTACGGTGCCCTGGCACCCATTGGATATGGTCTCATCCTAGACAGCTACTACTTCATCGGCTTCGTAGGCGAGAACAACCTGGCCGCCGCAGTTTTGGCCTACGGCATTGGCCTGACCGCCTCCATACCTCACGCCCTCGCCACCGTGGTATTTCTGGCACTGATCTATCTCCCCTGGGCAAAGAAACTGGCGCGTATCAAACAAAAATACGGCATCAGCGATGAAGCACGAGCAGAGAGCTAAGTGGAGTCTGAAGCAGGGCAACCGGGCTGGAACACTAACCCCGTCCCCCTGTTCCGCTCTTGCGAAAAAGCGTAGCAAACTGGCGAAAATTGCAAAAAATCTACAAAAACACACAGATTAATACAAATTCTGGTAAAATAGTTCTCCGATATTTGGAGGATTCGCATGACAAAGCTGCTTTCTTACGAGATAGAGAATTTTCGTTCATTCTATTCAAGACAAATCATTAATCTCGGTGAGGCTGACGACAGAAGGGTTACTGCTTTCTTCGGCCCCAACTCTGGAGGTAAGTCCAATACCGCTAGAGCTCTAGGGCTCATCCAGTATGTGATCTTTAATTCTGCCAACGCTAATTGGGAATTACCTTACGAGCCTTTTCTCCTTAGAGATGGTTCCGCAGAAGAGCCCTCAGCTTTTTCAATTACCTTTGAACATACAGGCAGGAGATTTAACTATAGTTTTTCGTATGTGCGAAATCAAATTATCAGCGAGGCGCTAAGAGAAAAATCAAAGAGTTCGTCCCAATACATAACAATATTCAAACGTTCTGCGCATAAAGAGTTGAATCAGACAGCATCCAAGTACGGGTTTAGCGCGCAACTTCTACGTCGCACGCGTGAGGACACTCTGCTGATAACCAAGGCGCGCGAAGATAACAATAAATACGCTGGAATGGTTTTTGACTTAATCGAGTCGCTCATTGTGATTATGGGTGATAGCCTAGATATTCATGGAGTTGTAATTGATCATTTAAAAAAGGACCCCCAGCTAAAGGAGCGCGCCCTTGCCCTAATGCAAAACTGTGATTTTAATATACGAGGTATTGAATTAGAAAGCGTGCCAATAACTGAAGAGATGCTGTCCTTCTTGCCTATACCCGATGAGGCAAAGGGCGCGCTGCTCAGAGAAGAGGCAACCAGAATAAAGACGGTCCACGCAGTTAGGGATAGCGAGCAAACGGTAGTAGGTACAGCCTATTTTGATCTCATCAGTCAGGAGTCTATGGGCACAAGAAAGTTTTTTGAAGTAATTGTGCCGATTGCGGATGCCCTCCACAAAGGGGGCGCTGTATACCTTGATGAATTTGGCGCTTTTTTGCACCCCGCGCTAGCGGATGCAATAGTAGCTCTCTTTATCTCCGAGGATAACAAAACAGGGGCAAGGTTAATCCTAAATACACACAGCACTTCGATTCTGGGGCATGAAGGCTTGTCACGAGAGGACATTGCTTTTGTGGAGAAGGGCCTTGATGAAGAGTCGATTATTGTGCCCATATTGGATAAGTCTGTGCGAAAGGAAGAGGCTTTTGAGAAGCGTTACCGTGAAGGTCTCTATGGTGCCGTTCCAATTATTCGGGAGCGCGTGTGAGTACAGCTTAGAGGGACGGGGTTGGTGTACCAAATTACGGGGAAAATGGTACAGCAACTCCGTCCCCCTGTTCCAGCACCGTCCCCTGTTCCACACTAAACCCGCCCCCCTGTTCCAAACCCCTGCAGCTCAGTGTAGAGAGTGAGATAGTCGAGGCCTTGCTCGCGGGCCAGGTGGGCGACGGCGTCGTGTTCGGGTCTAAGCCAGTGTGTTCGGTTGGTGGGGGAGCCTGTTTCGGCGGCTTTATAGGGGACGGGACCGTAGGGGGTGTTGAGGGTTACTACTTTGCGTGGGATGATGGTGCGCTCGAGGTAGTTTGAGCGTACGCCCAGGCTGCCGGTGAGTTCGATGATTTTTTGTGTAAGGGGTGTTGCTTGTTCAGGTTTGGTGAGTGCCACCAGCTTAAGGGCAAGGCGCCCCTTTTTCATGGTGATGGGTTCTTGCCACACGTCGAGTGCTCCGGCTGCCAGCAGTTCCTCGCAGGCAAATGCCAGTGCCTCTGCGCTGATGTGGTCAAGGTTGCACTCGAGTTGTGTGACACCCTCAACAATAAGTTGCTCGTCCTCGCGAGTTTTGAGGCCTGCAAGTGGGGCTGGCTCAGCACTGATTGCACGCAACACGTTGGCTGCACCGGGAATCTCACGACTTCCGGCACCGTAGCCAATTGCCCGCGGACGCGAGCAGGGAAGTGGCGCAAACGAGGTGACGAACTCTCTGACGAGAGCAGCGCCGGTTGGGGTAGTGAGTTCGCCTTCGTGACTAGAGGAATAAACAGAAACAGTGCTATTGGCGAGAATCTCCGCAGTTGCCGGAGCCGGTACCGGCAGTTCGCCATGTGCGCAGATCACTGTGCCGCTGCCCAGTGCCAGGGGAGTGGCGTAGACGGCGTTTGGGTTGAGCTGAGACAGCAAGAAACTGTTAAATAGAATGTCAATTATGGAGTCGGCAGCGCCTACCTCATGAAAGTGCACCTTTTCAACAGGTACGCCGTGAACCTGAGCTTCTGCTTCTGCGATACGGGTAAAGACCCGGATTGCCAGCTCAGAAGCTGCCGTGCTCACCAAGCCTTGCGCTCCTGCGCCTTCGATGAGCTCGCGGATTTCACTCCAGTGGCGATGCTCGGCCCCTCGCTCTTCAACGCTGAAGTGAGTGGCTGCAATGCCTTGGCGTTTTACGCGCTCCCGTTTTAACACTACACCGGGCAAGAGCTGCTGAGCCTTGCTTGCCAGTTCGTCAAAGCTGGCAAGCCCCTGCTGCTCGCAGAGTTCGAGCAGGGCTCCGAGCAGTTTGTCGCCGGAGGCTCCGGTGGAGAGGTCAAGATGAAGTATCAAGGTAGCATCCTTTTCTTAGCGGGGGCGGGCTTTGGCGGCTGCGCGGGCTGGCTGAACCCACTGGTCTGGCAGGGGAGGCAGCTCAAGTGGCTCGCCGTAGCGCTGCTCGAGAGCCGCGGCAATGAGAAAATCGGCAAGCTGCGGGTTCTTGGGCAACAAGGGCCCGTGGAGGTAGGTGCCGAGGGCATTCTTGTAGCGGGCTCCCTCGGTGCCGTCTTTTCCGTTATTGCCAAAGCCGCTTACGACTTGCGCTAAGGGCTCCTGACCCTCGTGAAGGAAGGTCAAGCCGCTGTGGTTTTCGTAGCCGATAATCTCGCCAAAATCGCTATTGGAAATAACAATATTGCCAGTTTGACGCTCGGCGCCCCGGAGTGTATGCAGAGAGAAGATGCCGGCGCCTTCAAGGCGCTCGCCTTCTGAGCTCTCCAGATACTCACCAAAGAGCTGGTAGCTGGTGCAGACGGCCAGGGCGGGAACCCCCTCTTCAACAAGTGAGTGCAAAAGGGGAGCGATGCGCAAAAAGTCATCCTTTATCAGGGAAAGGCCACGCTCCGTGCCGCCACCGCCGAGGATGAGATGGGCGCCCTTGCACTTTTCCGGGCTGTCGCCCACTTCAAAGTCAAGCAGTTCCACCGCTATGTCTCGCCACTCGCAACGCTTGCGCAAAACGAGTAGATTGCCCGCATCGCCGAAATTGTTCAGCTGGCTGCCAAAGAGGTTGAGTATCGTGAGGCTTTTGTGTTCTGCGGCGCTCATACGACCCGCTCCATCTCAGCTTTTGTGCCCAAGAGCTTGCGGAGGGCAATCATGGTGGTGTAGCTGCAGAAGATGCGATGGGGCTTCTCGGGGCTGTCCGTGAGAAAGGTCTTGAGGGCAGTCGGTACGTCCGTGTCCACTGCCTGCAGGGGCACTGCGTCGTACTCCAGGCGAAGCGCCATGTCGTAGGCGCGGCTACCGCTCAGCACAGCAACGCCGCTTTGTCTGAGCGAGCTAAAGTCAACGTCGAAGAACCAGCCAACGTCGCGCCCGTCGCCGTAGTCGTCATTGACGGTAATCATGGTGACGCAGTCCTCGCTGTCAAAGCTTTCAAGTGCCTGCATAAAGCCGTCGGGATTTTTGACGAGGATGAGCTCAAGTGGCGTGCCATTCACGTTGATGCTTTCGCCACGGCCGAAGGCAGAGTGCACCTGCGAGAGCGCTTCGGTGAGCACTTCAACAGGCGTCTCAGGAACAATGGCGTGCACGAGGGCAAGAGCCGCCGTGGCATTTAAGGCGTTGTATCGGCCTTTGAGCGCGAGGGGCACTTCGTAGCAAACGCCGCCAATCTCAAAGCATGCCGTATTGCCTGAAAAGCTTTTTAAGATAGTGTCTGATTGTCTTGCACTGTTTTCTTCAGAAAACCAGCGAACCTCTGCTATGAGGGTTTCCTTCTCGGGTATTTGTGCGAGTAGCTCGTCTTCGCGGTTGAGCACTACCACCTCGGTGGTATTGCGGGCAACTGCTGCGAGGAGCTCGGCGGTGTAGTCGGTGCTGCCAAAGCGATCCAGCTGGTCAGGCAACACGTTGAGCAGCAGGGAGTAGCGCGGCTTGATTGCGGCTACAAAGTTGACGGCGTGTGCTTCGTCCAGTTCTAGCACGGCTATGTCGGCATTGAGGCGGCCGGTCAGACTCACCTTCTGCAGCAGTGATGAGATGACCCCGCGCATGAAGTTAGAGCCGGTGTTGTTGGTGAAGACGCGCAGACCAGCAGCCTCCAGCAGCTCGGTAACCACTTTGACCGTGGTGGTTTTGCCGTTGGTGCCGGATACGAGTACAACGCCCTGCGGGAGTTCTCCCAAAATGCGCACCGCAAAGTCTGGCTCTAGCTTTTCCACCACCAGTCCGGGCAGGGCTGTGCCTCCGCCGCGTAAGCGGGCAGCTGCCTGCACAAGACGGCCAAGCGTTATCGTAACGGGATTAGGCAAAGTAACTCCTCAGGGAACTCTTTAGTTCCTGTATTATAACAATGACGTAAAGGAGCGCTCATGACACAACTTGACAGCTTTGCCACTCTTGACTTTGATCGCGCCCGGCGCTGCGGCTTTCCTGAAGTAGTTTTTGGTCTGGGCAAGACGCCCGAGCAGGTGGCAGCCATAGCCTCGAAGCTTATCGAGGTTCATGAGGTGGTGCTTATCACCCGGGTGACGCACGCGCACGCCACGGCCCTGAAGGAGCTACAAAGCGACGCCTCATTCGTTGAGAATTGCGGCATCCTCTACATAGACAGGCGCTCTGAGGACGTGCGCATCTCGGGAACCACTTGCAGAGAGATTCTCGCATCCTCAAAGGGGCAAGGCAAGGTTGTCGTCTGTTGTGCCGGCACCACAGACCTTCCCGTTGCCGAAGAGGCCGCCATCACCGCCTGCATCATGGGATCGCATGTAAACCTGATTGCCGACGTAGGAGTAGCCGGGGTGCACCGGATACTCAATCATCAGGAGCTCGTGCAAAGCGCCCGCGTGCTGATAGTAGTTGCCGGCATGGAAGGCGCGCTGCCCTCCCTGGTTGCCGGCCTCGTGGATGTGCCAATAATCGCCGTGCCCACCTCAGTTGGCTACGGAGCCAGCTTTGGCGGCATCGCCGCGCTTTTAGCCATGCTCAACTCCTGTGCAGGCGGCGTGAGCGTGGTCAACATAGACAACGGCTTTGGCGCCGGTCAGATAGCCCACCGCATCAATGCTCCCCGGTGGCTTGACTTACGGTACAATTAAGAAGCTTTACCGCTAGAGCTTAACAACAAGAGGGTCACTAAAGGAGAGTGTATATCGTGCTAAGGAACCGCAAGTGCAATTTAATTATTGACAGTTGTTGTGACTTGCCTGCCGATTTGGTGGCATCGTACAAGGTGAGCTTGATTCGCTTTACCTACGTCATGAGTGATGGGGATCACCTAGATGACCTGGGTGCCAGCATGAGTCACCATGAATTCTACGAGCGCATGCGCAAGGGCGAGGAGCCAACCACCACCCAGGTGCCCATTGGCGAGCTCACCGAAAAATTTGAAGAAGCCTTGAAGAGCGGAATCCCCACGGTGTACCTTGCCTTTACCGCTGCTCTCTCCGGTACTTATGACACGGCCGCAGTGCTGGCTGAGAATATGCTCAAAGACTACCCCGATGGCGAACTTTATGTGGTAGACACTAAGTTGCCGAGCGCCGCAGAGGGACTGCTGGTCATGGAGGCTGTTAAGCATGTCAATGCCGGTCTCACCGCCAAGGAGCTGGTTAAGTGGGCTGAGGAAGCCCGCTATTATGTCAACGGCTTTTTCACCCTGCCCGATCTGGAGTCGCTCAGAAGAGGCGGCCGTATCCCCGACATGGCAGCCGTGGCAGGCGCCAAGCTCGACATCAAACCCATCCTCACCTATGACAACGACGGCCGCCTGATATTCAAGAGCGTGGCAAGAGGTCGCAAAAAGGCAATCAAGCAGCTGCTGCAACTCTATTCAGAGCGGCAGGGAGGCAACAGCCTCAACACCGTTTTGGTGTGTGCGGCTGACACCCCCAAAGAGCAGGCGGCGCTTGCAGAGTCGGTGATCAAGGAGTCAGCGAGCCCCATTACGCTCTGGCAAACCCAGATTGGCACGGTTGTTGGCTCGCATGTGGGCCCGGGAATGCTTGCCATAGTGTTCTGGGGACCAGACCGGCGCGAAAACCTCAGCCTCACTGACAGGATTGCGCAGAGAGTTTCCTCAAATTCCGACGATTAGTCAGGAGCACAAGATGTCTGAGCAACAGAACGCGGAAACCTTAAGAACCCTGTCAGACATCGACCTTGGCATCCTGCGTCTTCAAAAGCAGCTGGACGAGCTGCCGCAAAAGCAGCAGATTCTCGAGGTGCGCCACAAAATCAAGGAGATAGAGGGCAAGGCATCCCAGGTGCAGAAGATGGCCAACGACGTGGCGCGCACGCTTAATCTGCTGTCAGATGAAACCCAGCTCAACGAGCAAAACCTTGCCGAGACGCAAGCCAGCCTCAACAAGAGCAGCCAATATCGCGAGACCTCAAACCTGGTAGCCGAGATGGACATGCTCGCAAACCGCAAGGCAAAGCTGGAAGAAGATACCCTGATTCAAATGGAAAAACAGGAGAAGATTGCCGTGGTGAGCGCCCAGGTGGTAGAAGCCGCCAGAAAGCTCGAGGCAGAGGAAAAGGCTATCACTGGCGTGTATCGCCAGGTAGGCGGCAAGCTCAAACAGGACGTCTTTGACCTTGAGCGTACCCGCGAAACCCTGGTGGCCACCTTGCCGGAGAGCATGGCGCAAAACTATCGCAAGGCGCTGGCCAACAAGGCAGGCGTTGGCGCCACCCATCTCATAGGAAACCGTTGCAGCGGCTGTTTTGCCACCCTCAGCGAAGGCCAACTGGCCAAGCTGATGGAAGGGCCTCCCGTGGGAGACTGCCCCAACTGCAACCGAATGATCGTAACTATGGAGTAGACTGAAAAAAAGAGAGTGAAACATGATTCAAGAAGCTACCTTACACACAGACGGGGGATCCAGAGGCAACCCAGGCCCAAGCGGCATAGGTTATGCGTTGCTGGTTGACGACGGCTTTGAGCTGCTGACCCTTTCTGAGGGTGGGGCTTTTATCGGTGAAGCCACCAATAACATTGCCGAGTATCAGGCGCTGATTTGGGGCCTGGACAACGCCAAGGCTCTCGGCGTATTGCGCGTGAATATCCGCACCGACAGCGAGCTTATGGTAAGGCAGCTCAAAGGTGAGTACGCAGTGAAGAGCGCAGGCTTAAAGCCTTTGCATGAGCAGGTCAAGCTCCTTCTCAGGTCCTTTGATTCCTACAGTATTCAGCATGTGTATCGCGAGGAGAACGCGCGGGCCGATACTCTGGCTAACGTTGCTATGGACACGAGGGACAGCATGGGCAACTTTGCGGTGCCTTGGGAAACACAAGGGGGTTTGATGAGACAGGGGGACGGTTCTCTTGTCTCACAAAACCCAGTGAGACAAGAGAACCGTCCCCCTGTCTCATCAAACTCCGGCATCTACACCCTCACCATCAAGGGGCACTTTGATGCGGCGCATGCGTTGGTTGGCTACCCCGGTGAGTGTCGTGAGCTGCATGGTCATACCTGGGACATAGAGGTGAGCGTTTCTGGCACGGAGCTTGACGAAGTGGGCATCGTCTACGATTTCAAGGATCTCAAGGCAGATCTGGGCAGTATTCTTGCCGATTATGACCATGTGTACCTCAACGAAGTGCCGCCCTTTGACAACATCAACGCTACGGCAGAAAACCTTGCTCGCGTTATCTATGAACGCCTTGAGGTTTTGCTTCCCGAGCAGATCTCTCTTGATGAAGTAGGCGTCTGGGAGTCTCCGATAGCCAAGCTCACCTATCGCAGGCCTTAAGCATGAACAACGAAAAAAAACAGCTTGTTTTGCTGGGCGTGACCGGGTCGATTGCGGCTTATAAGGCGTGCGAGTTGGTGCGTCTGTATCAAAAGGCGGGGCTTGACGTTAAGGTAATCATGACCAAGCACGCCCAAAAGCTTGTGGGAGCGGCTACTTTCAGGGCGCTTACGGGGCACGCGGTGGCAACGGAGCTCTTTGATGATCCGGGTGCTGCCATTCATCATATCTCGCTCGCGGAGGAGGCTGATGTCTTTGTTATTGCGCCCTGTAGCGCAAATGTGCTCAACAAAATAGCACATGGAATAGCCGACGACCTGCTCACCACCACCGCCCTGGCAACCACGGCACCCTTTATCTGTGCTCCTGCCATGAATGTGGCGATGCTCAAGAATCCCCTCACGCATGAGTCGCTTAAGGTGCTTGACCACGCCGGTGTGACTATTGTTGGTCCCGGCGAGGGTTATCTTGCCTGTGGTAGTGAAGACAGCGGCAGGATGAGCAGCCCGGAGGAGATTTGCGCTGCCACGCTGAGGGTGCTGGCTCGCACAACAGATCTAGCCGGCAAGCGCGTTTTGATAACCACCGGGCCCACCCGGGAATTTCTTGATCCGGTGCGGTTTATCTCCTCGCCGTCCAGCGGCAAGACCGGCTTTGCACTGGCCCGAGAGGCCAAAGCCCGCGGCGCCGAGGTGGTGTTGGTCAGCGGCCCCACCGAGCTGCAGAGCCCCTTGGGCGTTGAGTATGTGCCAGTGGTGAGCGCTCAAGAGATGCTGGAAGCAGCAAGGGCGCACTTTGATTCTGCCGATATTGCAATCTTTGCCGCCGCAGTGGCAGATTATCGTTTTGCTGAACAGCTTGAAGAAAAGTTCAAGAAGGGTGCAGGGTTGCCAGCCCTGGAGCTCACTGAAAACCCGGATATCCTGGCTACGCTGGTCGCCAGGCGCAACGCCACAAACGAAAAGAAGCCTTTTGTGGTGGGCTTTGCCGCCGAGACCGAGAATATTCTCGCCAACGCAGAAGCCAAACTCAAGGCCAAAGGCGCAGACCTCATCATTGCCAACGACGTTTCTGACCTCAAGATTGGCTTTGCAAGCGAGCACAACAGAGTCTGCTTTGTGACCCAAGGCAGCAGAGAACAAACCGAGCTCATGAGCAAAGAGCAGCTCGCCACAGTCATCCTTGACTATATCCTGAAGAAGTTGTGATACAATACGCAGGCTGCCTTTCCAAAGGAGAGGCAAAAAGCGGGAGCTTGCTCCCCACCTCTACGGCGCTTTGGCTGCTGTTGGGTTGTACAGGAATACCTCGCCGGCACACCTGCCTGCTGAAAACCGTACACCCGTCAGAGCGCTGGCGGGTGTTTTGTTGTCAAAAGAGAGGTGATGACTATAGCTACATCTGAGCCAAGGCTTAACGAGGACATTCCTGCTGGAGAATGTCGCTTGATTGGGGTCGACGGGTCGCAGCTGGGTATCTATGATATCGAAGCGGCACAAAAGATTGCCGACGACCAAGGATTTGACCTGGTTGAGATTGCACCCGATGCAACACCGCCGGTCTGCCGAGTGATGGACTACAGCAAGTATAAGTACGAGCAAGCCCAAAAAGCCAAGGCAGCACGCAAGAAACAGAGCCGCATTGAGATCAAGGAGATGAAGTTTCGTCCCAAGATCGACAAAGGTGATTATCAAACCAAGAAGCGCCACGTTCTACGCTTTTTAGAGGCAGGCGCCAAGGTCAAAGTCACTATTATGTTCCGCGGTCGCGAGATGGCTCACCCTGATTTGGGCCTCAACATCCTCGAAAGGCTGGCCGAAGACCTTAGGGAATCTGCCATCATCGAGGTGCAGCCCAAGCTGGAGGGTCGCAACATGTTCATGCTTTTAGCGCCGGTCAAGAAGAAGGTCGTCAAGACCGAAGAGCAAGAGCATGAGCTGGAAGAAGAGCTTGAAGAACTGGTAGAGCTCGAAGAGCTTGAAGAGACGGAAGAACTAGAAGAAGACGAGAGCTAAAAACCACCCTGTCATCCTGAGCGAAGCGCAGAGCGCGCAGCCGAAGGATCCAGTCAGAAAAAAATAAGTTAAGTACAAGCAGTCAAGTAAGGAGCACGCCATGCCAAAAATGAAAACTCACCGTGGAGCAGCAAAGCGCTTCAAGGTCACCGGGGGAGGCAAGATTATGCGCAGCAAGGCGTATAAGAGCCACATCATGGAAAAGAAGAGCCAAAAACGTAAGCGCGGTTACCGTCAAGAGACCGCAGTTGCCCCATCCGATAAAAAAGTCGTTGCCCGCCAATTGGGCCTTCGCTGATATAGAGGGAGTTGAAGAACTATGTCCCGTGTAAAAAGAGCAGTTTCAGCTCATAAAAAACGTCGTGTTGTATTGGCGCGCGCCAAGGGTTATTACGGAGCCAAGTCGCGCTCGTATCGTGCAGCAAAAGAGCAGGTGCAGCACTCCCTGCAGTACGCCTATCGCGACAGACGCAATAAAAAGCGCGTCATCCGCAGGCTTTGGATTACCCGCATCAACGCCGCCGCGCGCACCAACGGCATCAATTACTCATTGTTCATGCATGGCCTCAAGACTGCCGGCGTTCAGCTCGACCGCAAGGTTCTCGCTGACATCGCCGTCAATGACGCCCGCGCCTTCACTGCCCTCACCGAGGTAGCCAAAAAAGCCCTGGCCGCATAAAAAGTACTTCCCCCCAAAAAAGGACTTGGCGCTTGAGCTTGCTCAAGCGCCTAACAACGTCCCCCTTTTTTAGTCCTCGGTCCCACTCGCCTTTCCCTAGGTTTCTCGTTAACTAAGACGTTAAACCGAACCTGGCGAGCGCCCCCCCGGCACTACTAAATTCAATACTCACATACATCCGCCCCCCTCAGCATCAATTTCACGAGGCCATGTTTCTTTCTACACAGCAGTATAGGGAGCAAATGTGGAGAAAATATGGAGACAAAGTGTAGTTATTATGTATTTTGCACTCCTTTATTACTTTACGTATCAAAAACAGCGCTGGAAAATCCTGAAGGCTATGGCATACTGAGTACTGAATTGAGAGAAATGAGGTGTACATGGATTTCAATGATAATGAACCAGCTGTGCCAGAGGCAGAGCCAACTACTTCCTGCATTGCAGAAGCATTTGCGCCCGTCCAGGGCCCCGTTCTCTATTGCAGGGATCTTGTTAAGAGCTACGGCCCTGTTTCTGCCTTGGGGCCGGTGACAATCAGTCTGTATCCCGGCAGGATAGTGGGGCTTTTAGGGCCCAACGGCTCGGGCAAAACAACCTTTATCAAAACGGTTGCCGGTCTTTTGACCCCCACCTACGGTGAGGTGGAAATTTGCGGCTATAAGCCGGGGGTTGAATCTAAGTCCCTCGTATCCTATCTGCCCGAGAGAACCTATCTGAGCAATTGGATGAAGGTCACCGATGCGCTGGACTTCTTTGAGAGCTTTTATGCGGATTTCAGCCGGGTTCATGCCATAGAAATGCTCACCAATCTGCAGGTGCCCCTCTTTGCGCACATCAGCAAGCTCTCCAAAGGCACCAAGGAAAAGGTGCAGCTGATTCTTGTAATGGCGCGGCGCTCAATGCTCTATCTGCTGGACGAGCCTATTGCCGGCGTTGATCCTGCCGCCCGTGAGTACATACTCAACACCATCATTGCCAACTACGATCGCAATGCTGCTGCTGTCATCTCTACCCACTTGATTACCGATGTTGAGGCAGTGCTCGATGACTATATCTTCATCAACCGGGGCCTGGTGGTTTCTGCTGGGCCGGTATCGGCCGTTTATGAGGCAGGCTGGTCATCGTTGGACGCGTACTTTAGGGAGGCATTCAGATGTTAGGTAAACTTCTTAAGTACGATTTCAGGGCCCTCAACCGCATCATGCTCCCTTTGCAGGGCGGAGTGCTGCTTGCCGCATTGGTGGGATCTTTTTCCATCAGGCTCGCGTTATTCAGCCTTAACAACAGGTTTGATGGTTTTATGCCAAGCTCAAGTACTGCCAGCCTTCAACTTGAGGGCGTACTCTTTACCACTTCTATCCTGCTTGGCACCTTTTTGTTTGCCGCGGTAGTTGCCTCGTTTTGGGTGACACTCTTTCTCATTGCCCGGCATTACCACCAGAGTTTTCTCAGAGATGAGGGCTATCTGGCTTTTACGCTGCCGGTTTCTGCGGGGCAAAACCTCTGCTCTAAAGTTATTTCCGGATCTACCTGGATGCTGATAAACATGGTGACAGTGAGCATTGCCTTTCTGCTGCTGCTTACTGTGGGATTTTATGATGCAGGCCGCGAAGTCATGACGGATTATTCAAGCGAGACGGCCAGGGAAATGGGCACTCTGCCCGCGCTGTTCTTTTTATTGGAGCTTTGCGTACTGGCTCTGCTCTTTGCGGTTCATGCAGTTTTGCAGGTGTATGTCTCACTCAGCACTGGGGCGGTTTTGGCAAGAACCCATAAGGTACTCGCAGGAATCGGTGTTTTTGTACTCATCTACATTATCATGCAAATCCTCATGTCAGTTGTAGTTGTGGGGTTTGGGTTCGGTTTAGAATACTCCCTCTCGTCCAATCCTGATAACGGCTTGTTCGTCTTAGTACAACCGGTTATTCTACCGCCCATAATCATACTCACCGGCTTGGTTTTTCTCTACTACTTTGTCAGCAGACACCTGCTGGCCACCAAGCTTAACCTGGACTAGATTACACCCTATCTTTCTTTTTGAAGAAAGCCAGGTACAGCATGAGCGCTATTCCAAGTATCAAAAATATCGGCAAGATAGTGTTGAACAATAGAAGATTGTCAATCGAACCAAATAATTGAATTAGCGCAGATGTTTCGCTGAGCTTTGCTTCATTCAAGAGTTCGATGTAGCTCCCCCAAACGCTTAAAAGGGCTGCTATTTGAATAATCGAGATGATAAAAAGAATTCTGCTTTGTCGGTCATTGCTTTTCTCGTTGAGCTTCAAGTAGAGTCTCTGTAACGCATCTTTTTGGCTATCGACATAACGAAGCATTTCTGCAAGTAAGTTTTCAATGTTCCAGTTCTTTTCAATCTGATCATAAATGCTCACTCGATCCGTTTCGATGTCGCTTTTAAACTGTTCGTTCATCACGCGAATATTTTGAACTCTATTTGTTACTGCTTCAACTAAGTTGATATAGTCCAAGTTTTTGACGCTAGCATCTGTAAATAGAAAGAACTGGTCGTTCAAATTGGTCAAAAAACTAAAGAGAGATCTTAGGTAGAACCACATACGCTGCATTTGGAATTGAATGGGCACATACCTATAACGCTCATCCGGTCTCTTTATCAAAATCGTATGAAATCTTCCATTAAAAGAGTATATTGAGCCCTCTTCTAGCTCAATAGGCTCTTGAGGATGCCTGAGCCTTTCGGCACTCCTGTTGATTTTCAGAAGAACTGCCTTGCATTGCTGGTATTCAGAATCGTTAAGATTGCTGCAATCAGTAATATTGGTAATATTTCCCGTATTGTCAACTACGCAGAAATCTTCCCTTGCCAGGCTATCATTGGTAAGAGAAACCGAAATCTTGTGCAGTGTGTCTAATGCTCTATTTTCAAATCGAGCAATCCACTCATTTATTTTTGGATTTGATTCTGAGCGCACCATCAAGTTCCTAATACGATTATATAAGTCGGTGTTATCAAGTGCTCCAGCTTCGTTTACTTCGAGGAATTCTGCCAGTTCAGAAAGGTCTAGGCTACAAGGTATTTCGTAGCTTATTACCCACGAGAAGGATTTATAGTCAAAAAGCAAGTAGCACTTAACTTCATCAAAAACTATATGACTCTGTAGATCAGGATCTGTAATCGAGTCTCTAAAACCGTTGTTTCCAACAGTACTATCCAGCTCTCTTACCGTGATGGATGCGATTGTGCTAAAGCTCTCGCTGTGTTGTTTAAAAGCATTCAGCCAACTTGGGTCGCCGTCTGTTTTGTAGACCTCAAGCTTCCTGCGATCAATTCTTGCTTCAAGGCACTCTTTCAGCCCCTTTTCCTTTATACAGACGGGTTGAAAATTGTAAAACACCAGTGATACCTGCTTTGAGCTTACGTCGTTCATGTTACCCAACACTCCTTAAATTATCATCGTCAAGCATTAATCGATTAACTCTACTTGCAGCGTCAGGAAATCAGTGCCCAGTTCCTGAATAAATATTATCAGCATATAAACATTATTCTACTGTTGGAAGCTTGTAATTGCAACAGGCAGTGCTCAACCCTCGCATTTTTCAGTGAAAATCGCGCACCCGTTCTTTCTCAAAAAGCCTTACTATGGTCTCAAGGAATTAATTAGTGGGTAAGGGGTCTCCCTTTTAGCGAGAGGAGTAACAATGAAATACGCACTTATTGGATGCAACAGGATATCGGAGAGTCATCTTGTGGCTGCTTTGGACAATGGCTTGGAGATAGCAGCGCTATGTGACCTCTTTGAGGAGAACATACAGAACCTGCTGTCTATATGCGGCCTTGAGGATAATGCAGATATCAAGCGCTACAAGGATTACCGGGAGATGCTCCAGGACCCGGAGATTGACCTGGTTGCCATTGCAACGCCGAGCGACCTCCACGCGCGCATGGCGCTGGACTGCATCGATGCCAAGAAGCATCTGATCATTGAAAAGCCAATGGCCCTCTCAATTGATGAGGCAGATGAGATCATCAGGCGGGCAGAAGAGGCCGGCGTTACCGTGAGTGCCTGCCACCAAAACAGGTTCAACCCTGCAGTTCAGATGCTCCGGGGCGCTCTTGAAGAGGGCAGGTTTGGCAAGCTCTCTCACGGAAGTGTCAACATTCGCTGGCACCGGGGCGAGGACTACTACAGCCTGGCCGCCTGGCGCGGAACCTGGGCCAAAGACGGCGGCTGCCTCATGAACCAATGCGTTCACGGCATTGACCTGCTCATCTGGATGATGGGCGGCAAGGTCACGTCGGTGTATGCCCAAACAAGGCAGCGCTTTCACGAGGCTATAGAGGCAGAGGACGTAGGCCAAGCCGTGCTGACCTTTGACAGCGGTGCCATCGCAACCATCGAGGGAACCACCAACGTTTTTCCTGAGAACCTTGAGGAGACCCTCTACATCTTTGGTGAGAGTGGAACCGTGGTCATCGGCGGCGAGTCAGCCAACGAGATTAAGACCTGGCAATTTGCCGATGTCAAAGCCGGTGACGAGGAAAAAGTTGGCTTTATAGAAGAGGTCACGGATGTGTACGGCAACGGCCATAAACTCTTGTACGCAGACGTGATTGCAGCTATCTCCGAGGGAAGAAAGCCCTACGTTGATGCCGTAGACGGTCGTGCGGCTCTTGAGATAGTGCTGGCCATGTACAAGAGCCAAAAAACCGGACTGCCCGTGCAGTTGCCGCTCAAGAACTTCTCAACCCTAGACATGCAAGGCGAATTCTCTTAATCGTCTTTGGAACAGAGGTGGAACAGAGGGACGGGGTTAGTGTGGCACAGAGGGACGGGGTTGGTTTGGTACAGAGGGACGGGGTTGGTTTGGTACAGAGGGACGGGGTTGGTTTGGTACAGAGGGACGGGGTTGGTTTGGTACAGAGGGACGGGGTTGGTGTACCACTTTTTGGAACAAAAAGTGGTACACCAACCCCGTCCCTCTGTACCAAACCAACCCCGTCCC
>Ga0131853_10004748_pt1 | contig 24376 bp, 38 predicted proteins | sample TergutLab28metaG_FD_92764 | JGI IMG/M metagenome (GOLD analysis project Ga0131853, IMG submission 92764) | Labiotermes labralis P1 segment gut microbial communities from Petit-Saut dam, French Guiana - Lab288 P1 (version 2) (version 2) | ecosystem: Host-associated > Arthropoda: Insects >...
AAAAAGCCGGCTCGCAATGTTGCGAGAAAAAAAAAGCAGTTGCGAATCAGAAACAAGCTCTCTGGCACAATGAGCCAACCAAGACTTTCTGTATTTCGCTCTAATAAACATATGTACGCGCAAATTATAGACGATGTGGCTGGCCACACGCTGGTCGCGGCATCAACACAAGAAAAGGCACTGGCAAGCAAACTGGAGAAAACTTCCGATAAAGACGCAGCAAAGGCCGTTGGTGAACTGATTGCGAAAAAAGCCATCGAACTTGGCATCAAAAAAGTGGTTTTTGACAGAAGTGGTTATATCTATCAAGGTAAGGTGCAAGTTTTGGCCGATGCCGCCAGAGAAGCCGGACTAGAGTTTTAATAGGGAGGTAATGCTTTGAGAACAAAGATAGACGCAAATGCGCTGGACTTGAAAGACAGAGTTGTTACAATCAAGCGCGTTACCAAGGTTGTTAAAGGTGGTCGTACAATGTCCTTTTCTGCACTGGTAGTTGTGGGCGATGGCAATGGTCATGTGGGTTTTGGCCTGGGCAAAGCTCAGGAAACCACAGAAGCCATTCGCAAAGGACGCGAAGACGCCAAGAAAAATATGATATATATTGAGAGAGACGAAAATGACTCTCTGTTCCATCAGGTTATCGGCCGTTTTGGCGCGGCAAGCGTGTTACTAAAGCCAGCACCTGCTGGTACTGGTATCATTGCCGGCTCGCCTGTGCGTGCGGTGATGGAACTTGCGGGCATCAAAAATGTAATAACCAAATGCATTGGTTCCCGCAACAAGCACAATGTGGTTCATGCTTCTGTGCAGGGCCTCAAAGAGCTGAAAACACCACAGCAAGTGGCGCGCCTGCGTGGCAAAGACATAGACGAGCTGCTAGCATAGGAGGTAATGGCAAATGGCACAGCTAAAAGTTACGCTAACAAAGTCTCCAATTGGCAGAAAGCCTAATCAAAGGTTGACTGTAAAAGCATTGGGTCTTGGTAAAATGAATTCCTCTAAAGTGCATAATGACAATGCAGCCATAAGAGGTATGATAAGAACAGTAAGCCATCTCGTGACGGTGGAAGAGGTATAAAGTAAAGTCTCACTTACAGGAGGTGTAGCAAATGACATTAGGCCAATTGAAACCTGCATCAGGCTCTAAATTCAAAGCTTGGCGCAGAGGACGCGGCCACGGTAGTGGCAACGGCAAATGGAGCGGACGCGGCCAGGGCGGCCAGAAATCGCGTAGCGGCGGAGGTGTGCGCCCTACATTCGAGGGCGGCCAGTTTCCAATGTTTCGTAGATTGCCAAAAAGAGGCTTCAAAAACAGAAATGCATTGGACATTGTAACCATTAACGTATACAATCTCGATGTTTTCAATGATGGAGACACGGTTGATATTGCAGCGTTGCAATCTAAAGGCTTTGTTAAAAATCCACGCGATGGCGTGAAGATTTTAGGACAAGGCGACGTTACTAAAAAGCTGACCGTTAAGGTCAACCATTTTAGCAAATCTGCTAAAGAAAAAATCGAAGCCGCCGGCGGCAGGGCTGAGGTGATTTAATGTTAGGCGTGTATTCAAACGCTTGGAAAGTTAAAGACATCAGAAGAAAGCTTCTATATATCCTGCTTGTACTTCTGATTTTTAGAGTAGGCTCGGCCATACCATTGCCTGGCATTGATATGGGCCTACTTGGCGAGATTATGACTGGTGATGCTGGCATCCTCGGCATGATTATCGGCGGCGAACAGGGCACCATATTTGCTATGGGTATCGGTCCATACATCACCGCTAGTATTATAATGCAGCTTCTTACGGTTGCTATTCCTAAACTTGAACAACTCAAGAAAGAGGGCGAAGAAGGCCGTAAGAAAATCAACCAAATCACCCGTATTCTTGCGGTTGTGATGGCGGTGCTGCAAGCAAGCGGAACGGTGTTTAGCCAACGTTTTGTATTTATGGAAGGGCATCAAAACCTTTTCGTGTACTTTGTCGCGGCACTAACGATGGTTGCTGGTACCATGTTCATTATGTGGATGTCCGAGCTATTGACAGAAAAAGCTATAGGAAACGGCGCATCATTTATCATCTTCGCCAATATCCTTTCGGCTCTTCCTGGCGGCTTCATGACATTGTACTATGCGTCTTTGGGCAGCGTTTTCAATGCGATTTTGGTTATTTTCATAGTGGTTATTTTCGTATTTGTAGTTGCCTTTGCGGTATTGGTGCAAGACGGACAACGCAAAATACCCGTGCAATATTCCAAAAAAATGGTAGGGCGTCAAACATATGGCGGTCAATCCAGCTTTATACCTGTTAAGGTAAACATTGCGGGCGTTATGTCCATCATCTTTGCGATGTCCATCATGGGCTTCCCGCAACAGATTTTGATGTTCTTCCCGCAGGACCCGGCAGCAGAACCCGGTGTGCTTATGCATATCGTAGAGTTCTTACACATGACCACCTTTACGTATTTAGGTCCCGTACCTGTACCATTTGGTGCAATGATTTATGTCTTCCTCATTTTCTGTTTCACATTCTTCTACACATCTTTCGCGGTCAATCCCGTGGAAATGGCAGAGAATTTGAAGAAAAACGGCGGCTTTATACCGGGCATACGCCCTGGTAAGCCAACGAGCGATTACATTGCTCGTACCGTTAACAGACTTTCATGGATAGGTGCGGTATTCTATTCCGTTATTGCCATGATACCTGTTGTGATAGAGTGGATAACCGGTATTGCCGTAGGCTTTGGCGGTACAACACTTCTCATTGTAGTGGGTGTGGCACTTGAGCTTGTAAAACAGCTGGAATCGCAACTTCTTATGCGTAACTATAAAGGCTTCCTTAAAGACTAGTTGTAACAGAGGAGGGTATTATGCGATTACTGATACTAGGAGCTTCCGGTGCCGGTAAAGGCACGCAGGCCCAGGCTATTGCAAGTCATTTTGGGATACGCCATATCTCCACAGGTGATTTTTTGCGGGAAGAGATTAAACCTAACACCGCATTATGTCGCGCCGTCAAGCGGCTGATAGACCGTGGTGACTTGGTGCCGGACGAACTGATGCTCTCGATTGTCCATGAGATTTTGGAAGGCGATGACTTTATCCTGGATGGCTTTCCGCGTACTTTCGCACAGGCGTTGGCCTTGGACGAAATTTGCGGCAGGCTGGGCAGCTCGATTGATATGGCGCTGAACATACATGTGCCTGATGATGACATCATTCAGCGTATAACGGGGCGAAAAGTGTGCCCTGATTGCAAAGCTATGTTCCACATAATTTTCTATCCTCCCAAAGAGGCGTTCACCTGCGACCATTGTGGGGGTAGATTGGAGCAACGTCCTGATGATACGGCATCCACCGTACGTCACCGCCTGAAAATATATCATGAGAGAACTGTTCCCATCATAGATTTTTACGATAGGCAAAGACGCTTGATATCCACCAGTGGCCAGGGCGATGTTGATGAAATTACACGAAGCTTAATAGAACTGCTGGAAGCTAAACTATTAGTGGCCAAATTGGAAAAGAAAATGGAAAAGGGACAATGGCGATAATTATTAAAAACCCACAGCAGATAGAAAAAATGCGCCGTGCCAGCCGTCTTGTCAAAGCCGCTCATGAGCTGCTGGACAACATTATTACCGAGGGCATATCCACAAGAGAGCTGGACGAAACTGTAGTTAAGTTTCTAAAGCGCAATGGCGCAACACCTAGTTTCAAGAATTATAGGGGCTTCCCCAAATCTGTCTGCATATCGGTTAATGATGAGGTTGTTCACGGTATACCAGGTGCTAGAAAACTTGCGGATGGCGATATTGTAAGTATTGATATTGGTGCTTATATTGGCGGCTTTCACGGGGATGCAGCGCGGACATACTCCATTGGAGAAATTGCACCGGAAACAAAAAGGCTTGTAGATGTGACGCAGCAAAGCTTCTTTGAGGGCATTAAATTTGCCAAAAAAGGTTGCTTCCTACATCAGATTTCCGCGGCAATACAGGATTATGTAGAATCGCATGGGTTTTCTGTTGTGCGTGAGCTGATAGGTCATGGCGTAGGAGCTGCCCTGCATGAAGACCCGGAGATTCCTAACTTTCGCCAGAAAAACAAGGGCCCCAGACTTCGCCCAGGTATGACGCTGGCCATAGAGCCTATGGTTAATGCGGGCACGCATGAAGTTATCTTTTTGGATGATGAATGGACCGTGGTAACGGCAGACGGTAAACCCAGTGCGCACTATGAAAATACTGTGCTGATTACCGATGGCGAGCCGGAAATTCTTACAATATGATATAGGTGAAATATGGAATTTGCAGTGGGTCAAGTGGTGATATCTAAAGCAGGCCGGGATAAAGGCGATGTTTTCGTTGTTTATATTATAGATGAGGACTATCTGTATCTGGTGAACGGCGCAAGCCGGCCGCTAGAAAACCCCAAAAAGAAAAAGATGAAGCACATCCAACCCACAAAAACTGTGGATGTGGCCTTGCATGATGCAATAATAGCAAAGCAATATATGAAGGATGCGGATTTCAGAACCGCCCTAAAGAAGTTCGTGGAGAAAAGGGAGGAAATTTCTCATGGCTAAAGACGATGCGATAGAAGTTGAAGGTATTGTTGTGGAGAAGCTCCCCAACGCCATGTTCAAGGTGGAGCTGGAAAACAAGCATATTATAACTGCCCATATTTCGGGCAAACTGCGACTTAATTTTATCAGGATAATCCCTGGCGACAAGGTTCTAATCGAAATGTCGCCATACGACCTAACAAAAGGCCGGATTATCTGGCGCGATAAATAGGGAAGGGATTTACCTCTTCCGCAATATGGGCAGCATACCTGTAGCCTGCCCACAAAGGAGTGATTTACATGAAAGTTAGACCATCTGTAAAGCCGATGTGCGAAAAATGTAAAATAATTCGCCGCAAAGGTGCTGTTCGGGTGATTTGTGAAAATCCTAAACACAAGCAGAGACAAGGATAAGGAGGTGTGGCATGGCTCGTATTGCAGGAGTGGATTTGCCAAGAGACAAGCGGGTTGAAATTGGCCTGACCTATATTTACGGCATTGGTCGTTCCAGCTCTAACAAGCTGCTGGAGATTGCTGGCGTTAACCCCAATACACGTATTAGGGACCTAACGGATGACGAAGTGGCCAAAATCCGTGATGCCATTGATAAAAACCAGATAGTTGAAGGTGATTTGCGTCGCGAAATAGCCCTTAATATTAAACGCCTTACAGAAATTGGATGCTATCGTGGCATCAGACATAGAAGAGGCTTGCCTTTGCGCGGACAACGTACGAAAAACAACGCTCGCACAAGAAAAGGTCCAAGACGTACAGTTGCTAACAAGAAGAAGTAATATGTAGGGGCGAGCTGCGCTCGCCCAATATGTAGAGGAGGAGATTGCTAAGAATGGCGAAAAAAGTAATTAAGCGCGGCACCACCAGAAGACGGCGCGAAAAAAAGGTCGTTAATTTTGGACAAGCGCATATACAATCTACCTTTAACAATACAATCGTAACTATCACAGATGCTAATGGCAATGCCCTTTGCTGGGCTAGTGCCGGTGGTCTTGGTTTTCGCGGCTCGCGTAAATCTACGCCATATGCGGCACAGATGGCGGCAGATTCTGCCGCAAGTGCGGCCAAAGAATTTGGTTTAAAAAGCATTGAAGTATTTGTGAAAGGTCCCGGAAGTGGCCGTGAGGCAGCTATTAGAGCACTTTCTGCGGCGGGCCTTGATGTTACGATGATAAAAGACGTCACGCCCGTGCCGCACAACGGTTGCAGGCCACCAAAGCGTCGTCGCATCTGATTGGAGGGAAATTGCATATGGCTATTAATAGACAACCCGTGATGAAAAGGTCCAGAAGCCTTGGCATAGAGGTCTCTTTTACGGGCTCAAGCAAAAAAAGCAAGAAAAAGCCACCTATGACGCGCAAGAAAGTCAGCGAATATGGGTTACAGCTGAAAGAAAAGCAAAAGGCAAAATTTTGCTATGGTGTGCTGGAAAAGCAATTTAAGGCATATTATAACAGAGCTGCAAAAGTACGTCAGGGTACAACGGGTGAAAACCTGTTGATACTCCTTGAGATGCGCCTGGATAATGTGGTATATCGCATGGGCCTTGCGCGTACACGCATGGAAGCTCGCCAACTGGTAAGCCACAAGCTTATCACTGTAAATGGTAGAAAAGTTAATATCCCGTCATATCACACAAAAGTCGGCGACATTATCGAAGTAACGCAGACACGCAAAGACAGTGTGCGCTTTCAAGATATTTTGGCTGCCACAGATGGCAGACGTGTGGAAAGCTGGTTGGATTTTGACCCAGGCAACCTAAAGGGCAGTGTTTTGGCGATGCCAACCAGAGAACAAATTGACACACCGGTGAATGAAACCTTCATTGTGGAGTTATACTCTAAGTAATACTGTTGTTGGAATTATTTTCCATTTAGTTAGGAGGTTGAACATTGGTAGGATTTCAAAAGCCTCATATTGAAATTGCAGAAATGAGCAAAGACGGCACATATGGCCGTTTTATCATCGAACCTTTGGAGCGCGGGTATGGCACCACTTTGGGCAATTCTTTGCGCAGAATTTTGTTGTCCTCTTTACCAGGGGCGGCAATTTCCAATATCAAAATTGATGGTATTTTGCACGAATTTAGCGTAATTGATGGTGTGAAAGAGGATGTATGTGAAATTATTCTCAATCTCAAAAATGTGGCCATAAAAAACAGTGCAGCAAATGATGAACCAAAAAAAGCTTACATCGAAATTAGCGAAGATGGTGAGTTGAAAGCTGGAGATATCAAAGTTGATGCAGATATTGAGATTTTAAATCCTGATTTGCATATAGCTACATTGTCCGGCAAAGATGCGCGGCTGTCTGCAGAAATGACCATCACGAAAGGCCGTGGATATTCCAGTGCCGAGAAAAACAAGCACATCAACCAGTCTATTGGCATAATTCCTGTAGATTCCATCTACACACCTGTAAAACGCGTTAACTTCCAGGTGGAAGATACACGCGTGGGTCAGGTGACGGACTATGACAAACTGGTATTGGAAGTTTGGACAAACGGCACCATTACGCCCGACGAATCCGTTAGTATTGGTGCTAAAATTTTTAATGACCATCTTGATTTGTTTGTCAACTTGACAGAAAACGCCAAAGAAACCACAGTTCTTACCGAAAAAGAGGATACCAACAAGGAGAAAATTCTTGAGCTTTCTATTGAAGAAATGGACCTCTCTGTGCGCAGTTACAATTGCTTAAAGCGCGCTGGAATTAACACCGTGGAAGATTTGGCAAACAAAACCGAAGAAGATATGATGAAAGTACGTAATTTGGGACGCAAGTCCTTGGAAGAAGTGCTTAACCGCTTGACAGACTTTGGTTTATCCTTACGTCCAAGCGAGGAAAATTAAGTACTATAAAGTGAAGGAGGGCCAAAATTATGCCCGGTTACAGAAAGCTAGGCCGCACATCTTCTCAAAGGAAGGCTATGCTGCGGAATCTTGCTACAAATTTGCTATATCATGGACGTATACAAACAACGGAAACACGCGCCAAAGAAGTGCGTAAAATAGCTGAAAAATTAATCACATTGGCCGTAAAGGAAAAGGATAATTACGACGAAGTGACGAAAACTTTCAAGGTACCGCAAAAGGATGCCAAGGGCAACCGTATGAAAGAGGATGTAAACGGCAAGCGCGTTACGGTTTATGATACCGTGGAGCGCAAGGTAAAAGTTGACCACCCATCGCGCCTTAATGCTCGCCGCAAAATCCTTTCTGTGCTGTATCCTGTAACGGAAGTGCCGGCTGATGGCCGCAAAAAGCGTGCAGATTCCAAGCAAGTCAATATGGCTGAGAAGCTCTTTGACGAAATTGCTCCGAAATATGAAGACCGCAAGGGTGGCTATACGCGCATCATCAAAATTGGTATGCGTAAAGGCGATGCTGCCGAAATGGTATATATTGAGCTGGTTTAGGCCGATTCCCATCTGTATAATAGCAGGTGGGTTTTTGTTTTAGCTACAGGAGGGTCTGTTATGGTGAGGCAAATATCAATCATAATTGTGTTTCTGCTCGCAATGTGTCTTGGTTGCGCACATCTGGCTGCAGGCGAGGTACGTACTTTTAGCTTTGAAGAATTTTACGAATACTTTGGAATTGAATTTGACCTAGATGCTATGGCTGAGGAAATGACGGGGTGGGCCGAAGAGCAGCATAGGCAAAGACAAGAAAGACTGCAATGGCGGAGGAATGTGAATAGAATCAGGTTCATTGTTGCAGTTCCGCTGACCTTAGTATCTGGTGTTGCATTTTATTGGGCCCGCAAAAAATATCGTAATAACTCTTGACAAATGAATTGTACAATGATAGAATGGTGTACAACATTATGTTTGGAGGTGCATTATGAAATTTAAGGAAAAACTGCGTTTGCAAAGAGATAAAAAAGGCATATCTCAAGCGGCATTGGCTGAAGTTGTAGGTGTTACCAGAGGCTCCATTGCTAATTATGAACAAGGAACATCATATCCCAAAAATCGCGAAATCTACACAAAGCTGGCCGACTATTTTGGTATGGATGTAAATTATTTTCTGACAGAAGACGAAGATGAGATATTTCTGGCGGTAGCTATGGAAAGATTTGGCAAGAAAGGATTGAGTAAAGCAGAAGTGCTACTGAAAGAAACTGCGGCACTTTTCGCCGGCGGCGATCTGTCTGAGCGCGACAGAATAACCTTCCAGCGTGAGATGCAGTATATTTTCTTGGATTCGATGGAAAGGGCGAGTAAATGACAATGCACAAAACCGCAGAGCGCATTGTGGCTGAGTATGATACACGTAATCCCTATGCTCTTTTAGATGCGATGGGCGCTATAACTAGAATAGTCTATGATTTTGACCCTGATGGTCTAAAGGGGTTTGCAACTATAATGAATGGCACATGCTATGCTACAATTAATGGTAACCTCACAGAGCATAAACAATTCATAGTGGCGGGTCACGAGGCTGCACACCTTATATTGCACAAGCGAGAAATATTGCTATCTCCGGCTTGTGCTCTAAAAGACTTTAGCCTCTACGACAATTCCGGCAAACTTGAATTTGAAGCAAATAGTTTTCTTGCGGACTTTCTGGTATCCGACGAACAAGTGATGGACACCATTACAAATCCTGATGGTGATTATTTTTCTGCGGCCAAGCAGCTGTACTTACCGCCGCCACTATTTGCCTTCAAATTATACAGCATGACGCGCAGAGGTTTTGATGTGAAGAACCCTGCAAATCTAAATAGTAAGTTTTTAGGATGCTGAGAAGAGTTGATATGCGTAAAATTTCTCTATGAAATTTATTATGAGATAGCCTTTGCACTCTCTTGATGTATTTTCGCCTAACAATTCCGTCGAAGCTGATTCGCACGAATGTTCTAACGTGGAATCGGCGACAGGCGGGGTTGTTTTGAAACGGAATTGCTATATCCGTGAAATACCGCGGCATAGAAATCATCAATGGCAGAAGAATGGTCTTATGTGAACTAGGGCGGAATTATTGAAGCGAGACGCAAACCTATATGTCAACAATGATGCGAATGTAAACCCTTTGCAAGTGCGACCATTGGCTACACATGAAGACTATGTGAATCAAATTCCTGATGTTATTATAGTTGTTGGTACAGAATAGCTTTTTCTGCCTGTGGCACGCGCAGTGTTTTGTGTACATATTTAATGACTATAATAGTTATAGCCGTCATTGCTGATTCTGCACTATATGAAGTAAAGAATGAAAAAATCCCACAAATCTAGGATTTGTGGGATTTCAAGCGGATGGTGAGGGATTCGAACCCCCGTGGGCTTGCACCCTAACGGTTTTCAAGACCGCCCCGTTATGACCACTTCGGTAACCATCCACAGCTTAATTCTAAAGAGCACATGTACCATTATAAAGCAAGGTGGGCTACCTGTCAAGTGCTTTTGAGAAATTTTATTTTTCGCAATTTTCTTAAAACATAATTTCTAACATACTTCTCCAATATCTCTTTTGATGACTCCATGACCAAGTAGGCCATGATATAAGCGCTAGATTTCTTATTCATAGGCTACCAATTATCCTGCAAGGCTGAGCGTCTTTAGGTTGCCCCATAGAGTCTCATTTGGTCAGTACAATGCATACGAATAAGGAAAGGAGTGGCTTGCAATAGTTCATCAAGAAATTGCTTTGCGCTTACCATCTCCGCTCCAATATCTTTAGGTATAAAACATGCCCCTAAGAGTGATTTGTTATTACCTGGCCTTGCTTCACAATTATGGCATATTGACATACACATTCGCCTTTAGTAAATTCTACATAATAATATCATCATACATCATACAAAGTAGAGAAACAATGCAAAAAGATGCTGCACATAGGCAGCATCTTTTTGCATTGTTTCTCTACTTTGTATAAAACATTCTTTTGTTGCCTAAATAGTCTTCGACCTTCTGTATACACTCGCCAAAGCGTTGAAAATGCACAACTTCCCTTTCTCGCAGAAATTTTATAGGATTTGCTATTTCAGGTTCGTTTCCTATGAGATCCAATAGGTACTCATAGGTGGAGCGCGCCTTTTGCTCGGCTGCCATATTTTCATATAAGTCGGTTATGGGATCGCCCTTGGACTGTATGCTCATGGCACTCCATGGAATGCCAGCCGCCGACTGTGGAAAAACAGCCAGCCCATGGTCGGCATAATATGGGTCTAACCCTGCTTCGCGCATCTCCATTGGTGTAGCACCTTGTGTTAGCTGGGTTACCATAGCGCCCACCATCTCTAGATGTGCAAGTTCCTCAGTGCCTATATCATTAAGAATGGCTTTTGCCTCAGGTGTTACCATGGTGAAGCGTTGAGAGATATAACGGATGGCCGCACCTAACTCACCATCAGGACCGCCAAACTGCGTGATTATTACTTTTGCAAGCCGCGGGTTAGGCTTTCTTATGTTGACGGGAAATTGCAATTTTTTCTCATAAATCCACATATAATCCTCCTATATTTGGAAATTAGCTTCGGCTTCCCATGGCCAAGGGTTGGCGATCCATTTCCACTCGTCGCCCACGCTGGCTTGATGACGCATAATTAGTGGGCCGCAGTTGGTTTCGTAAGCATTGCGCAGGTTTTCTGCGTCTTCGGACACGCGCTTGAAGATGGCCAGAGCGTGGTCATCCCTCGGGTTCACATCAAGGTACAGCCCAAGGTCTATCAACATAAAATCTAAAATGGACAGCCGCTTCAGCAGCTCATCTCTGTCTAAATGATTATGCAAAGCACTCTCCCTCCTTATCTTCCAGATTTTGGGCAGCAAATCTACTTTCATATGGCTGATATAGCTCCGGGAATATGGTGCCGGCCACAAAAGCTTCATTACCGGGAAATAACTCACAGAGTCTCTGGCGAGGTACATATGCCCTGCCAAAACCTGCAAATTCCATTGTGGGTACATGATTTTTGCAGTCATCGTGCATGTGCATAGCTTTGGCATCACAATTTCTTCCGCCGCAGCATTTATCGTTAGCGCAGCCAACTTCTGTCATATCAAATCCTCCTAAAAAATGGGTTCAATACATAGTATTCTGCCACAAATCTGCCTGCAACTTGTCAACTTCTTGAAACTTTGTGCATAAAAATTCTTCCCTTGTCAAATAATAGGTTTGAAAATTAATTTGATGCGAACCTATTTCCTATATAAGGAGGAGTTAATTTTGAAAGCAACGGGAATTGTAAGAAGAATTGATGATTTGGGGCGGGTTGTAATCCCAAAGGAGATACGCCGCACTTTGCGCATACGAGAAGGCGACCCCCTAGAGATTTTTACGGACAGGGAAGGGGAGATAATACTTAAAAAATACTCGCCAATAGGCGAGTTAGGCTCGTTTGCCAAAGAATATACAGAGAGCCTAGCGCAAAGCAGTGGTCACATTACATGCATTGTAGACAAGGACCAGATTATTGCGGTATCGGGTGGTGCGAAGAAAGAACTTATGGAGAAGCATATTTCGGCGGAGCTGGAGAAGATGATAAATACACGTAATCACCATCTGGCCAGTCGTAGCGATGCAAATTATGTACCCATTTTGGACGATGAGCCTGAGGGCATCTATAACAACCAGATGATAACGCCCATCATGGCCGAAGGCGATGTTTTGGGTGCCATCATCTTCCTTTCGCCTGATAAAAAAATGGGCGAGTTGGAGACGAAGCTGGCGCAGACGGCGGCCGGATTCATTGGAAAACAAATGGAGCAATAAAAGCTATTTTGTTTGAATCAAAATCGCCCGATTTCCATGAGGTATCGGGCGATTTTTTCATTCTTTTTCCCAGTATGTAAGGCCACCCAAATGGGCAATTACGATATATTTGCCGCTAAATGAAAAGCCGTAACCGTAAACGTATCCTCTGTAAATGCGTGTACAATTTTGACCACTATGCTCGGAGAGGCAATGTTCAAAAGGTGGTTGAAAAATTATGTCTTCGCAGGGATATAGCGGAGAAACTTTTGTTATGGTTTCTCTCAATTCATTCATAATGGGCAAATTGCTCCCACCATATTTGCTCGTTAGTCTAATTGTCTTACCTTCCAAAACATCAAATCCTTTGCTGATAAGCAACCTTTCATCTAAAAAATAATCAGCTGTATAATCTCTCGCAATCTTTTGATTCTTCTCCATATCAATGAGGCTTCTGCCGCTTGATGAAGATACAAAAAGTATGTCAGATGATTCGGCAAAGCCAAAATACTCTAGGCCACCGACGGCGAATTCACATTTGCGTTTCCAACCCTTAGGATTTGGTGCAGATGGTATCCTGTCCAGGATGTCAGTTATCTTTTTCTGATGCTGCTTGAATTCTTTGCTGCTAAAGTAGTCCATATTTCCCCCTTGAAAACAAAAGTCTATCCGTTATGTTCCGCAATAGGTGCAGTATTTCACATCGCTATCCGGCGGCTGAGCATACTCCGATGAATCTGTGTATGGATTGCGCAGAGCTATAAGTAGATTTTGCATAACAGTGAAGTCGCCATTTTCTGCGGCTGATAGTGCTTCTTCAACACGGTGGTTGCGAGGTATTATCATGGGATTTTGCGGCCCGCCGAACATATCGCGGAAGGTATTTGTGTAGTCCGATTTCTGCATCGCCATAGAATTTAAGAATTCTGCAATTGTGGCGGCATCGGATGGTCTTGCATCCATGATGCCCATTTTGTCGCGCATACCATCCAGCCAATATCGCTCATATTGAGCCATATAATCCGTAATTTCGGCCCTGGATAGCTCTATGGCCTTATTTTGATTTTCGTCAATTAATGGAAGCAACGCTTCGGCCAGCCGCGACAAATTCCACGCGCCTATAGTGGGTTGATTTTTGTATGCATATCGTCCATGGTAATCAATAGAACTGAAAACTGTGTCGGGGTCGTATGCATCCATAAAAGCGCAAGGTCCATAATCTATGGTCTCGCCAGAGATAGCCATATTATCAGTATTCATCACGCCATGCACAAAGCCGGTCAATTGCCATTTTGCAATCAAAGTCGCTTGTCGCTGGCACACTTCGCGCAAAAATAACAGATATTTATCATACTTATCAGTGATGTGAGGATAATGGCGGTCTATGGCATAATTTGCCAGGCTGCGCAGGTCGCCAAGAGAGCCAAATCGCGCTGCAAATTCAAATGTACCCACGCGTATGTGGCTTGCCGCAACGCGCGTTAAAATTGCACCTTGCAGAACTTTTTCGCGCAGCACATCTTGGCCCGTAAGCACCACCGCCAGCGACCGTGTCGTTGGTATACCCAGGTGGTGCATGGCTTCGCTGATAATATATTCGCGCAACATAGGTCCAAGAGCTGAAAGCCCATCGCCGCCGCGTGAATATGGTGTGCGGCCCGCACCTTTTAGTTGGATATCGTAGCGCCGGCCATCAGGTGTGATTTGCTCGCCTAGCAGGATGGCACGGCCATCGCCAAGCATGGTGAAATTCCCAAACTGATGGCCGGCATATGCTTGAGCGATGGGTTCTGCGCTGGGTGGTAGGATGTTGCCTGCAAAAATATCCGGTCTGGTTTTTAGTGCATTGGTATCGAGCCCTAAATCCTGCGCTAGGTCGTCATTGAAGATGACCATCTTTGGTGCGGCTGCAGCTGTGGGCTTTTGTCGAGTGTAAAACATTGGCGGCAGATTTGTGTATGTGTGCTGCAAATTCCAGCCGTTATTTTGCATGATATTTCCCCCTAAATGTTGACAATATAGTCGTTTGCGTGATACAATTAGAGCGAATTTGCATTGAGGTGAGGCGTATGGAAATAATTAGATTAAAGCAGGAAAAGCCTTTCATTACACTGCTTTGTTTATTTGTCATCACCATAGGTCTGCTGGTTTCGCTCCCTTTGTTTCGAGACCCTATGCTGATTGGTCAGTGGGAAACCACCAACCTTCTCCATAATTACGTATGGGAGTTTGATAATGATGGCGCCTTTCGCACCGAACATTCCACAATGCAAAGCGGATGGATTGCACATAATGGCTGGCTTCGCATTTCAAATCAATATGAGATGAGCATATTTGCCTATGAAGTTATCGGCTATAGATTATTTTTGCACACTGGTCTTGTAATGGTATATGCCCCACCCACTATAGAACTCAGAGCCATCGACTAAAACTCAGGCAGCACAATCTCTATCGGTTCATCTGCCCCCAGCCGCAAAAATTCACGCAGCACCTTCTCCAATGAAGTTTTTAAATCATGCCGCGCGGCAGCGTCCGCTGTATATATCGGGATGGATGCATAATAGTCTTCGCCGATGTATATACGTCCTTCACCCACGACCTGATTGTCTGCAATTGGAGCTTGCATATCCGCCGGATAAAACGGCACCAGACGCACACTGCCTGCATCATCGGCACTCATCGGTAGCATCACGGAATCGCTGTAATATAGCTGCACCATCGGTGTTTTTGAGCGTGTCACAGCTAAGCACCCGGCCCTGTCACCTTGAGACACCACAGTCTCATATTCAAAATTATCAAATCCATAATTCAATATACGCTTTGTATCAACCCATTTCTGCTCCTTACCCCGCGCACCCCAGCCGCTGGCAAATACAACAGAAATCAACTGCATACCATCGCGGCGGGCGGCCCCCACAAAGCAGTGGCCGGCCTTGCCAGTATATCCTGTTTTTACACCGTTTGCGCCTTCAAACTCGTGCAACAAGCGGTTTTTGTTTACGATACTGTATGTGGTGCGGCTGCTGGTCACAGATTTATGAGGCGTGTTGATAATTTCTAGAAACATGGTGTTTTGTAAAGCATAGCGCGTAATTATAGCCATATCATAGGCGGTGGACTGATGATTTTCGGCATCTAGTCCATTTGGCGTCTCAAATATGGTGTTATGCGCACCCAAATCCCGGGCTTTTGCCGTCATCACGGCGCAAAACTCTTCAACTGAGCCGCTGATATGTTCTGCGATGGCCACAGCAGCGTCATTGGAAGATTGCATCATAAGCGCGTGTATCAGCCCAGAAAGAGATATCTCCTCGCCTTCTTGCAAATACATCTTCACGCGCGGCGCAATTTCTGCGCGGCGGCTTATGGTCACGGTATCTGCCAGATTACCTTGTTCCAGCGCTACAATTGCTGTCATAATCTTTGTTGTAGATGCCATTGCAAGAGGCTTATGGGCATCTTTTTCCCACAATATGCGCCCGGAAGCTGCATCCATTAATATTGCACCGTGGGCTTCTACTTCCGGCATTTCCGAAGCAAATAAGTTGAAAGTGAACAGAGTGCAAAGACATAAAATAGAAATACTTCTCAATATTATTTTCATATAATTATAACACATCCTTAAATCCTTTTGAAACTTAATTTTCTCCTTGACTTCTCCAAATATACATGCTATAATGTGTAATTGTGAATAGAGCTAACAAAAAGTAAAAAAGTGAGGTGTTCCGCTTGTACGTTTGATACAATGAACACCTGTCGAAAAAAGGAGACGAAAAGATGAATTTTACCATCATCAAAGAAATCGAAAAAGAGCAAATGAAAACCGACATCCCGGATTTCAAAATTGGCGACACAATCAAAATCCACAACAAAATCGTTGAGGGCACACGCCAAAGAATCCAAATTTTTGAAGGGTATGTTATCAAGCGTCAAAACGGCGGCATACGCGAAACCGTTACACTGCGCCGTTTATCCGGCGGTGTAGGCGTAGAAAAAACCTGGCCTATACATTCGCCATTGGTTGACAAAATTGAAGTTGTGCGCCGTGGTGTGGTACGCCGCGCGAAACTCTTCTACCTGCGCGACAGAATTGGCAAAAAAGCCAAAATCCGCGAAGCTATCGTGGCCAGAACCAAAAAGTAGAACATATCGGCAGGCGGCATAGCAATATGCCGCCTGTTTTTTAACAAGGAGTATCATATATTATGCTGAAAAAATATGTCCAAAACGATATTGTGCGCAACATACTGGAATGGGTAATTTCTATTGCTATTGCTGTGCTCATTTTTATGTTGATTGACAACTTTGTGTTTAAGTCCGCGCGGGTATATGGCGGCTCTATGGAGCCAACATATGTCCATCACGACCGCGTTATTGTAAACCGCTTTATTTTTCGCTTCACTGACCCGCAACTGGGCGATGTTATCGCGTTTCCATATGCTTATGACCCCAGCCAGCAGTATATCAAGCGCATTGTAGGCATGCCAGGCGATGAGATAGATATGCGCGGCGGCTTTGTATATCGCAATGGCGACAGGTTGGACGATGCTTTTTCCGAGGAACCGGCGTTCCACGGTAATGTTATTTTTCCAATAATCGTGGAAGATGACAGATTTTTTGTGCTTGGTGATAATAGACAGATAAGCGAGGATAGCCGGTCATACAGAGTTGGTAATGTGCCGCTGGAAGATATTTTGGGTCGCGTGGATTTTAGATGGTTTCCGTTGAATCGTTTTGGATTTGTTGACTGACGTGAGGTGACACATGAGATTAGACAAATATCTAAAAATTTCGCGAATAATTAAACGTCGCACCATTGCCAACGAAGCTTGCGATGCGGGCAAGGTGGTTGTTAATGGCAAGGTGGCCAAAGCATCGTTAAATGTGAGCATAGGCGACATTATTGAAGTGACTTTTGGCAATAATACTCAAAAGGTACAGGTAACTGCTCTGACCGAACATGTGCGCAAAGAAGAAGCATCTGGTATGTATAAAATTGTAGAATGATACCGATTCCAAGTTAAACAGATATTTGACTAGAATCAGGATGAAAAAAAGACGAGGTATAATACTCGTCTTTTTTTCATATTATGGATTGACGGAACAAGCAAGGGGTGTTGGCATGACAGAGGAACGCAAAACGTCAAGACATAAACTAACCATAGAGCACAGGGAAAACGTAACCATTACAGGCGTTGTAGACGTAATTTCTTTCGATGAGGAACAGGTGGTATGCGACACAGACATGGGCGTACTTATATTGCGAGGTCTGAATTTGCATGTAAACAATCTTAATTTGGACAGCGGATTGTTGGATATTTTCGGGGAAGTAACCAGTGTGACTTATGAGGATAGCGGTCTTTCGGGTCACGGCAAGTCAAAATCTACATTTTTCGGAAAAATTTTTAAGTAGGTGATGGTGGCTTATGATACTCTCTATGTCGGGCCAAGCGGCTATTTTTCTGGTAATGGCAGTGGCTGGCGGGGTTCTTGGTGTGCTTTATGATTGCTTTCGTATTTTACGAAGAGTTTTGCAGCACAAAACAGCCATCACAACCATCGAAGATGCCATATTTTGGATAGCATCCACATTGCTGATGTTTACTTTTTTGCTGGATGCCAACTTTGGTGATGTCCGCGGCTACATGCTTATGGGGATGGCTTTAGGTGCAGTTTTATATTTCCTCGTACTAAGTCGATACTTCACAAAATTTGCGACAATGGTGTTGCAATGGATAAAACGGCTGATAGTTGTGATTATATCGCCGGTTATGCTGGTTTACGCAGCACTTAAAAATAAATTGAAATCCGGACAAAAATATGTTAGAATGAAAAGACAAAAACTATATCAACATATGAAGAGGCGACAGCATGAACGACAAGCAGGTGCAGATTAGCAAAGATAATGACAGACGTAGGGCCTTTGGTAGAGTCAGGGTCCTGGTTCAGCTTGCACTTTTGGCTATTATAGCTGTGATGACATTATCAGCCGCATCGCATATCATGGGCAATATCGCCCGTATAGAAGCACAGCGCGAGATAGTGCAGTCTCAAATTGCCGAAGCCGAAGCCAGGCGGCAAGAAATAGAGGATTCGGCCGCATATGTCGAAAGTATTGATTTTATTGAGTATATGGCGCGACGCTTGGGCCTGGTGCGCCGCGATGAGATTATTTTTATCATGACAACAGAGTAGGGGATAATATGTACGATATCAAAAATCATGACGATGTACGCGAAAATTATGAGGCGCTATGTTCCGCCGTACAAGCGCATTTGGAAGACGAACCCGACCTAATAGCTAATCTTGCCAATATAGCTGCTTTTATCTATCACAGCTTGGACAGGCTTAACTGGGCGGGGTTTTATCTTATGAAAGATGGGCAGCTTGTACTTGGTCCATTTGTCGGCAAACCTGCCTGTACGCGCATTGCGCTGGATAAAGGTGTTTGTGGTGCGGCTGCAACACAGCGGCAAGTGATTGTAGTGCCGGATGTACATCGGTTTCCAGGTCATATTGCTTGCGATGGCGATACCAATTCCGAGATTGTGTTGCCTATATACAAAAATGGTGAGGTATTTGGTGTGCTAGATGTTGACAGTCCTGAGCTTAACCGCTTTAACACCCTGGATGCCGAGTGGCTAACAAAAATCGCAGGTTGCATTAGTAGGTACTTGGACTAAAGAGGGTAGGTGGCAAAAATCTTTAATACCATTATTGGTTTTATTTTTTCATTTTTCTCAGCCTTCTATCTTATCTATGCGTTAATGTTTTTCAGACAGACTCAGTATGCCGTAAGACAATATGAAAAAGTATGTGCGGCTTTGCAGGGCGATTTTGACTTACAGACTTTTTGTCACAAAAATAGCATCAGCCATCTACTTATGACCTTTGCCTTCGCTGCGATGGGCCTGGGTAATTTTATTGGCACGACAATTCTTATAATGTGTGGAGGGCTCGCGAGTCTTGCTTCGGGTGTGATAGCATTAACTTTTGGTTCCAAGTATGACAAAGGGAGCATAAGGGCCTTGGGCGTATATTGCGCAATTATAGGGGGCACGGTAGTTTTTGTTTTTCTTTTGGTCGTAGTTATTAGCGTGATAAGCGGCAACACAGAACATTTTTTGCTTTAATTATTTGGGAGGACATACAAATGAACGCATACGAAATTTTAAAGCAGCGCGGGTTTATAGAACAGATAACTCACGAAGCCGAGGTTATGGAACTTTTAGGGAAACAAAAAGTGACTTTTTATATTGGTTACGACCCAACGGCGGATAGCTTAACAATCGGCCATTTTTTGACGTTTATGGCAATGTCTTGGATGCAAAGGGCAGGGCACACACCAATAGTGCTTCTTGGCGGTGGTACGGGAATGGTTGGAGACCCGGATAAAGCTGATACCATGCGCCCACAGATGGATATTGACACAATTGATTACAATGTTAGTCGATTTAAGATCCAAGCCGAGCGGTTTATTGATTTTTCTGATGGCAAGGCAATTTTGGTTGATAATGCCGAATGGCTTCGTAAACTTAATTATGCTACCTTTATCCGTGATTATGGAATCCATTTTAGCGTTAACCGCATGCTTGCCGCCGATAAATACAAAACAAAATTTGAGGGCAGCGGCCTAAACTTTTTTGAGCTTAATTATCAAGTGATGCAAGCATATGATTTTCTAGAATTAAATCGGCGATATGGCTGCACTATGCAGTTTGGTGGCAACGACCAGTGGTCAAACATAATTGCCGGCGTTGACCTGATACGGCGCTGCGACCAAAAACAAGCCTATGGCATGACATTTAAGCTTTTGCTTGATGGAAGTGGCGAAAAAATCGGCAAATCATTGGGTAATGCTGTTTGGATAGACCCAAAAAAGTTTTCACCGTATGAGTTTTATCAGTTTTTTAGAAATACGCAGGACAATGTTGTTGGAGATTATTTAGCACGCCTTACATTCTTGCCTATGGATGAAGTTGAACGTCTTTCGGCCGCAAAGGGTGCAGAAATCAACCACTCCAAAGACGTTTTGGCATATGAAATTACAAAAATAGTCCATGGCGAAGAAGAGGCGCAAAAAGCTCGAGATACCGCCAAGCAGCTATTTGGCGGCGGCGGTACCGAAGGTGCGCCGACTACAGAAATATCGCGCGATGACCTTGGAGACGGCATATCTATACTTGATATAATGATGTTGGCAGGGCTTGTCCCCTCAAAAAGCGAAGCCCGTCGCACAATACAGCAGGGCGGCTTGATAGTATCTGGCGAAAAGGTAGCAGATATTGCGCACATCATTACACAGACTGATTTTATAAATAACGAAATTATTGTGCAAAAAGGCAAGAAGATTTTCCATAAAATTGTAATTTCGTGACAAAGTTTTATCAAAATTTTGTGGAAAAGCTATTGACAACTAGGAAAATAGGCATTATAATGAAATCACCATAAATATTACTATATTTAAAGGAGGAACCAATTATGAAGTATCAAGATCCAGCTGTAAAAGTAACGTGTCCAGACGAGGCCCTAAAGCTTCTTAAAGACGGCAATGCAAGATTTGTTGCTAACAACCTTGTGCCAACTGACTACCCAGAAGCTCTCAAAAAGACCGGCACACAGCAAAGCCCATTTGCTTCTATCTTGACATGTGCTGACAGCCGCTGCTCCCCAGAAATTTATTTCGACCAAGGAACAGGCAATGTCTTCGTAGTTAGAAACGCCGGTAACTTCGCTGATAGAGAAGCCATCGGTTCCTTCCAGTTTGCTGCTAATGTTCTTGGCTCACAAATCATCGTTGTTGTTGGCCATACAGAGTGCGGCGCGGTATTTAACGCTCATGGTGGCACACAAGTTCCATTGCCAGAGCTTCAAGGTATTCTTGATGATATCGCTGCAATTGTTAAAGATTGCCCAACAAAAGAGTCCGGCGTTGCTGCAAATGTAAAAGCTCAAGTTGAAGCTTTGAAAAAGTCTCCTGGCATCACTGTTCCTGTTTATGGTGCAGAATACAACGTAGCTACTGGCGTTGTTACTTGGCTGTAAGATTTTTCCGAAAAATGCAATAAATGCACATAGAATTTGAAAATGCGGCCGAAAGGTGAGATATCTAACCTTTTGGCCGCATTTGAATAAAATTTAAGAGGTGATACTTATGCTTACAGCGGATAGCAATGACAGCAAGAATACCTTTAAGGTAGCCTTTCTGACAATGGCTTCCATATTTATAATGGGATATCTAAATGCCCTTGCCCTCAACACTCACGCCCTGGGCATGATGATTACGCCCCAAACGGGCAATGTAATTTGGATGGGCATACACGCGGCAAACGGCGAATGGATTTACCTGCTAGAGACTTTGGGTCTGTTCTTTGGCTTCATGGGCGGTGCTGTTTTTGCCCTGTTTACCCAAAATCTATTTAAAAAGAAAGAAACCCAATTTTTCTGGAACTGGACATTCTTCATAGTTCCGATAATACTCTATCCATTTGCGCTGCAATATGTGGTGCCGCCTGTTATAGCACTTATCCTTTTAGGTTTCGCGGCAGGTGCAACCCTTGGTTTTTTCAGAAAAGCATATCACATGGAAATTAACACATCCATGGCAACAGGTAATGTACGCTTTTTAGGTCTACATTTCGCTCAGGCATTTTTGCATAAAAAGACCAAGGGTGATAAAAAAGAAATAAAGACCTTCTGGATTTTCTTTGTGGCTGTATTTTCATTTGCGTTTGGTGCATTTTTTTATGTGATATTTGCTAGAATAGATGCCGGCATGGCTTCCGACCTTACCCTTAGATTAGGCAGCGCACCAGGACCTTTCCGTGAAGAATATGCTGCTGTTGGACGTCTTTTGCCTTATGGTGTCAATTATGACCGTCTCTACCCCATTCCGGCTGATGGTCCAAATCTTATAAGAGCAATCGCGCTTGTGGCATTCTGCATAATACCATATTTCTTCTGCCCAAGGGTTTCTGCTACGCAAAAATAATTATATATGGTCAGATGGACTTAGGCTATTTTAAAGTTAAATGACGATAAAATAAATCGCACAAGAAAACCCCTCTAATAAAGGGGTTTTCTTTAGTCACTTTTGTGTCATGGGGCTTGTATGCAGTTATAGCAAAAATCTGTCGACAAAGAACTACCCTTTGCCGACAGGCCGTTAGAAGTCATAAATTTTTCTCAATATCTCTTCGTAACCCGGGTATTCGTGCCCGATATGGTCATATACTTCTCTTTTGTAGCCAACCCACCCCTGATATGCCTTTCGGACTTGTTAATTTCTAATACAGCTTTTGCCTGGTTAGCCAAATTAGGGTTGATTTTTACAAGTCTTTCTGTTACGTCCTTATGTATGGTTGTCATTAATGAAATAGGTTTCATTGGGTCCAATATCACCTAATAGGCACAGGTATTTTCCACCCTCTGCAAGAATCCGCCGACATTGCAATATGGTATTATTGCACCATCTTGCGGTATTTCCATATCATCACCACGATATAAAAAGGCGTATTCCGTTTTCAAAACTCAATGAGTTCATTATCTACTATATGCCATGCATGGACATCATCGGCGGTGGTACTGCACCTTGCTTCGTATAGATAGAGGATACTTGCACATGGAAGCCATCAAAAAAGTGTGGAAACCATCATGCGTGACGAGCCGAATAGAGGTTAGCAGACATGAACTTAAGAGGTAGCGAGATAGAGCTGTATGAAGGCAAAACAGCCATCAACAGAATACAGTTGACGGCTGTTTTGAAACTCCTTTTTAATGCGAATCTAGTCAAATAATTTCCTGTTTTCTTTTCAGTTTTTATACTCGTGCATAAATTTACCATGGTCCCTCGTTTTACCTTTATGTAATGCCATGGTTACTCATGAATACAAGCCTTCCTCTTTTCCAACAAACTTATACTTCCTACCAAAAACCAACACAGCCGCCGTAGACATGATGAACGCAAGCCCAACCGCTATTGGCAATGCCATCCACACACCGTCCATATCAAACCAGCGTGGGAGCAAAATGATGAGCGGCGTATTAAATGCGAGAATATGTGTGAGAGACAGGACTGTAGATATATGCCCTTTGGACAGAGATGTGAATATCCCTGTGAAAAGCGAGTGAAAGCCCATCACCACAAAGCCAACTGATACTATGCGCAATCCACGAATGGCCAGCTCACGCATGAAGATTTCCCCTGGGTCTGTTAATGACGGCAGATATATGCGCATCAGAGGCTCTGCCAAGAAAATGGCTATTGCTACAAGCACAAGCGACATCACAGCAATTATAACAAGGCTTTTCTTAAATAGTTGCTTTAGCCTATCATAGTTTTTCTTGCCGTTATTAAAAGAAAGTAAGCCACCAATACCTTGCAAATAACCGAAATACACCTGCCCCAGCATACCCTGCAAACCCATAACCATCCCTGCTATTGCAATACCCATTGCGCCCACACCGGGCAGACCTACAAGTACATTGTTTTGAACAGTCATCATAATTGAGCCTGCCGCCACAGGTGCGCCTACGGAGAAGCCATTTATGAGGAGCGAGCCAAATGTTTTGCCATCAATTGAAGGCCTTGTAAAGCGGAAGCTACCTGTCTTGTTGCGCAAGAACACGATGAAATACCATATGGTTGTGATGCCTGTGCCAAGAATCGTTGTCCATGCCAGAGCATAGATGCCCATATTAAAAACAAATAGCACTACATAATTGCCGGCCGCGCCGATAATCGTACCAAAAACGCTGATACCCATACCAAGCCCCGGCTTGCCGTCTGCAATCAAGAAAGCGTTAAATACTTGTCCTACCGCCATGAATGGGAACGCCCACACTGCAATACGCAAATAGGTTATTGCAAGGTCATATATCTCGTAGTTAGCACCTAAGATGCCAAGCACGGTACTTGGGAATATTGCTATCAAAGCCGAAAGAGCTAACATGATAATGGTGGATAAAATACTTATAAATGTATAGTTTTGCCTTGCTTCATTCGGCTTGCCTTCCCCCAATTTTTTTACGATAACAGCACTGCCGCCTGCGGCAAAAAACATCCCAACCGCCATAACAATTGTAAACAATGGCGTGAATATA
>Ga0131853_10004750_pt1 | contig 24373 bp, 17 predicted proteins | sample TergutLab28metaG_FD_92764 | JGI IMG/M metagenome (GOLD analysis project Ga0131853, IMG submission 92764) | Labiotermes labralis P1 segment gut microbial communities from Petit-Saut dam, French Guiana - Lab288 P1 (version 2) (version 2) | ecosystem: Host-associated > Arthropoda: Insects >...
CCCGTCTAGAGCCCTTCAGCCCAGGTCAGGTGTACAATAGCAGCAAAGCCCAACAAGTGCATGTTCTACCCTCTGCAACAGTGTCTTCAGCTACTGATGCCTCACTACCATGACACCAAAGAGACAGGAACTACTGAACTAAGGAACCAATAGAACAAAAGTTGCTCAACATTTGCAGATAATATGTGACTTCTCTCAGCTTGTCATAATGAGGATCTTGTTTGACACATAGGTGTAATATTAAAAGAACATGTAAATTATATCAGCTTTAAAAAGTACTCTTTGCCACCAAAGTGTGGTGTATTGTGTTATAAGCATTGATGTGTTGTAGTCAGTAACAGGATGATAGGCTGGTTTCACACAAACTATGTGGGAAGTAAGTCCCTAATTTGAATTGTGTCTAAATACCAAAATAATGACTTGAGTAAGAGACAGTTTTTATAATGTGGTACTTTATTTTGGGTCATTTAACATGACATGCCTCATACCTCCAACACAGGCTGACTTTGACATTAGCCACTGCTCTGTGCTGGAAGCTGTGTAATATTTTGAATAAGCTTTTTGATCTTTGTTCCAGTTCTTCCAGAGTTGTAGGTTTTGTCTTGTAAACTTCTTCCTCCATTTCCCATCCCCAAACCCAGAAGACACATGGTATCGAGTCTGTCGGACTTTACTCACATAGTTATTTCTCTTGTTGTACCAGTATTGCAGAGTAAGATAGTATGCTTTCATACATGGGGATTATTTTTGTGTGTTGTGCCACTGTAAGTTGTCTGATCTCATTACTGGCCCCAGAACAGTAGGAAGGGTGAAGCATTTGCAGGTGAATATGTGAAGATGTGGGGGCACATTAAAAGGCATAAATTAAGGTACTTTGCTGTAAAATTAGTTTTGCTTTTGCATAACTCTTCCAGTATTTATATGCATATTTTATTAGGGATTTCATTTTCCAGCATTCTGTGCAGAAATGTTACTAGACCTTACTGTTACAATATCTATATCTTCAATTAAGGATTTCAGATTATTTGATGTTTACATGGTATAAATGCCTTGTGAAACTTTGAACTGTTGGTACAGTGATTGACAGAGTTCGTATATTTTCTCGCACAAGATTTCATGCTAAGTAAGTGAAGCTCACTTTAATTGTGAATACACTCATGTCAAATACTTCAATTTTTTATACTTACTTTTGAACGTATAAAACTTGTGCCAAATTTCCACAGAAATTTGTTTTCATAATGAGAGGTTAAAAAGGACTAATGATACGTTGTAGAGTTTTGCTGAAAATACTTTTACTTAGTGATATGATCTGGATTAAGCCAGTAGTGTTCCTTCTGTTGTGTACATGTTTGTTTTGCTATTCTGTAAGCCAAAAATCAAAACCACATGATCATAGAGGAGGGAAGAAGTGGAATCGTAGAGAATGTCTGGGTAAATGCAAGTATGATTTGCCTTTTGTCTTACTATGGTCTTGCCATATTTTGGTCTTGAAAGAATAATTTGGAGGTTTACTATGATATTAATCTTTGTTGATACACAAGTAAATGTGATGAGTAACACATATATGGAGTTTTCTGTTGTGGGGATTTGAGTCCAGAATGAACACTTGAAACAACAAACCTGGTGGAGAGGAGGTAAAGTACCTTATTTGGGTGGAGGTGGGTTGGAATTGTATGGTAATACACTTGCAAAACAAGAACTTGTATAAAGGTTTTGTCATTGTTTAAGTGTTAATAATATTTTCATTGTTATATATTATCATGTATATTCCATTGCAGTTTGGTTACATTACAGTCATTGGTCAATGAAATATATTCCATTGCAAATGCAGATTGTTATGTTGTAATGTAACATGTTAGTTTAAAACCAAACAAGATAGGAAATTTCAGCAGAGTGAAACACATCAGGTGCCTTTGTGTGACCATAGCAACCAACAGACATTGGTAATGTTTGATTATGAATGTTCCTGTAGGAACATTCATAATATCATAGTTAACATAAAATCAATTAATAGTAGTAACCAGGTGGCCGTGGTAGGAGGTATCCACAGCGAATTTGGTACCCTCAGTAACCAAGGTAGTCATAAATGTACATCAAATGTTATGTGAGGTGCTGTTTTTGTCCAAGTTTAACCAAAATAGGCATATGTTGACAAACTGATGGGAAAACCCTAGCTAGTATCATTTTTCACACAAATTGTTCCATGCTGACCTACAGATGAAGTTAAAAGTCACTTTTCAGAATTTCTTTGCAGACATACCTAAAAAGATATAATATTGTAGGAGACATATTCACTTATTACCTGTGGATTCTGTTAGTCACTGAGCTGACTTTACCTGTACGTACAGTTTCCTATACATCCTCAGACATTTTCTGCTTTATGTGCAATATCTAGTAACAAAGTACTCCATTCTTCAAGAACCATGGAAGCCCGAATAAGGTACCATATTTTTATATATATGTATATATACGCTTATTTGTTTGTTTGTTGATAAATATCTTGTGATACTCTTTCACTGTGGCAAACATGCATCCCTTGAGGAAAGAATTTGCAGCCCTTGATCACCTGAAAAGTTTCAGTAATATAGTTTAACAAACATAATATAATAGGTTGACAGGACATAATATGGCAACATTATTGACAGAGAGAAAATGTTTAGGAGCTATAACTCATCACTCTTAAGACAGCACACAATAAACAAATACTTCTTTGTGTTATACCAAGTGTATGTAGTATGCCCTGCTACTTTGTCATTCAACGGTACTTCTAGCAGAACTGGTTGCATGTAAATAATGACATCCTAGCGAATTCAGTTCCCCCCCACCACATTTTAGATTTATGTATACACACGTGCGGCCCTCAGGCAAGTCCTAAATGAATTATTTGGCCTTCCTGTGGGTTGATCTAGGAGTGGGGGTATTTAGTTCCTATAGAAAAAGCATGGAATGAGAATTTGATTCCTGGCAAGGGCAAGTGATTTTTCTGTTCTCCACAGCATCCACTGTTGTTCTGGGGTCCCTTCAGCCTCTTATCCACTGTGAACTTGTTTACTTTCTACAGACATGAAGTGACTGGCACATAGTGACTCACCTCCAGCTCAAGAATTAAAATGTTGGGAAATATTCCTCCTCTCCACCATATGTCTCGGTGGTATGATGCTTAATCAAGCACAGGAAAACCTCTGCCCCTGCCTTGCTTTCCTGTATTGTAATTTTTACAGTTTCTTTTGTTTCACTGGATCGGTTTAGCAACAAGTGAGTTGCCATGGCCATAACACGTCAGACACGATGTACCTTATACAAATGCTTTCAGGACACCAGCTGCCTGCATGAGGGTGACAGGGTGGTGCATAACATTTCAGTTTCTTCATGATTCTGTTTCCAAATACTCTGGCTGCCATAGCAGCTGTGGAATCACAGTGCAGTCCTGCATAATGACTGGCAGTTGCAGTTTGTGACCACTTGATGTTTTGCTTTCCTTAATGTTTAAAATTCAGGAGTCCATATGAGGTGAAATACATGGTATTGTGCTACAAAGTGACATGGCTGGTTATTTCCCATTTATTTGCTTCTTAAGGTATTGAACAGTGCTGTATCAACTTGAGTAATGTTGTTACATCATTTTAAGAAATATAATGAATGACGAATGGCAGATAATACTGAAGGAAGAAGTTTTTCTTCTTCTTACTTATTCATAGGTTTCTTAGAAGTCTATAAACATCTGCTGTCATGATTTATTATATTCTCTGCAAAAGGATATGTAGTCAAACACAATTATGTCAATTAAGATGTTTTAATGACCATACTAGACAACTAAATGTTTCGACCCCTACTGGCCATCTTCAGGTTGTCTTCAAGAGAACTTAAGGTCCTACTATATATACTGTGCGCGTGCCTCTTCACAATACCAGCGCACCAAGAAACTTCAAACTCGATACTAGCCACCAGACCCTATCGTGCCTCTAGCCAGAGCATACCACCGCATTCAACATAGAAGTTACTTATTATGCAACAAAGCCCAGATGTAGAGATCTCTCCATCATGTGCATGCACAATATATATAGTCTCTTGAAGACAACCTGAAGATGGCCAGTAAAGCTGAAACATGTAGTTGTCTAGTATAGTCATTAAAACATCTTAATTGACGTAGTTGTGTTTGACTACATACCCTTTTCCAGTTTTCAGTTTTCACACGCACAACGGGGATGACACACTTCCAAGTTATTATATTCTCATTGTTTGTGATATTTGTTGAACTTAAAACATGTGAGGTTTCAGTTTGTCACACACCAATGAAGATTGCTGTCTTATGGTGTGTGACATCATGTATTGTGGTGTTTATGTACCAACATTTCACAGAAACCTGCCTTAATCTGCTATCCTGATGATGGGAGCGGAATATTCCACTGAAATGTTGGTACCTATGTATCAAAGTACATGTCAGATTTCAGAAGACAGCCATCTTAGTAGCTAATCTTCTATATTAGTACTCAGCTGCCAGCTACTAACAATTCATTCTGCAATGGGAGTCTGTTTTGTTTATAAATGATATCTGTCATTTGTCTGGGTATGGTACAGTCTTATTGTTTGTGAACTGCAGTATTTGGTATTTCAGTGTTTCATGGTTTTCCATTTTAATACCATTGATTCAGCTTCTCATGCCTGATTTTGATGAAACAGATTGAAACAATGTGACTGGCAAGTTGGTAGCCCCAACTCTTCTGGGATTGCACAGACCACTCTTGGCATAAACAAGCTGTTGACCATTTAGTGAAGTTAGTTGCTTTTGTGTTTTATCCATTGGTACTCTCCTTCAATTACTTAATGTATTTTCTATGTCATTGTAAACAAACTTCAGTTTTTTTTAATACCTTTTGAGGTTATTTAATATTTTTATTATTGGTATTTCATTAAGTTGTTGGAACCAGATAAGCTTTTTGTATTGTGACTAGCTTTTGATTTTAGTGACAATTCTATTGGTCCCAATTACTCGTGAACATCAAGATACTTATATATATGGAGTTTCTTGTAAATTGAGTTGACAAGTGCTAGAGATCTTGGGCAGTGCTTCTCACAGTACATACTTATCAGGAATCTATATATAAAATTCTGTACACATTTTCCCCCAGTTGAATTTGTAACTGAACAGAGGCACCCATAGAGATTACATTTCATTACATTGCATTACATTACATTTCCTGATAACATCAGTTTGCCCAAAGGCTCTGGATGTGAAACCTGTCGTACATCATAATTCAAAGCAATCATGTCATAGTAATGTACAGAACACATTCATTAAACAATAAACACAGAATATGATACATTCATCAGTCAACCTCAACAATGTGTACAGAATGTGATGCATGATTCATAACACAGCCACTGCATTGGAGTCACACAGCAATAAAAATTTCATCAATATAATTAAAAGACTGTTCAATCAAAAGGTTTCTTAATCATTGTACAAATTGATGCTTATCTACCATTCAGTCTGCAGTGCATTTAGGTAAAATGTTAAAAATCTTTGTAGTTGTATAGTGCACAACTTTCAGGTATGATACAATGTTTGCAGCTGGTCTATTGTAACCTTCTCCTTGGACACTTGCCATGTAATGAATTATTAAGAGCAAAATTTTCCAAATTATGTGCCAAGCAGGTCATTAAGGTCAATATATATTGAGAAGCTGTTGTCAGCATTTTGAACGCTTTGAAAATTGGTCTACATGAACTTCTGGAATTAACCGCCACCATAATTCTCTCTCTCTCTCTCTCACACACACACACACACACCATTGAAAGACCCTTTTAATGTCCATAGAATTACCCCAAAATACTATGCATACTTCATTATTGAATGAAAGTATGCATAATAAATCATTTTCATTTTTTCAGTGTTACTAAAATTGTACATCTATCTAATTGCGTAGCATGCACTGCTTACTTTGGCAATATGTGCACAGTATGGTTCTTCCAGTTCATACATAAATTGTGTGTTTATTACTTCCTTAATAAGTTCCTCTTAGTAGAAAGACTGGAATATTTCATTATGTAAGTATTTAAGTCAAATTTCATTACTTTTGTTTTATCTAAATTCAATAACAACCCATTCACTGTAAACCATTTATTCAAAGAATTCAGTACAATTACTGATTTTATTGGCAGATCATGCAGTGTGGCATTCCCATTCAGAAATGTTATGTGAAGATAGTTCTGGCTGGCAAGTCATGGATGACTCTAGTAACGCATGTTGGCACACTTCGTAGAAGATGCATCTTATGAAGTGCATTTGTGCACTTGTAACACATTGGAGCCCTTACCCATTTTAGCTGTATAGTAAGAATATTTGTCAGTTATTATTTCCCCAGTCTTTGGAGTGGTTGTGGTATGCTGCACCATGGCCACCCTGATCTCCAGCCCTCATCCTCTTGTGATTGCTATCTGTGGTGGTATGTACAAGATCTCATGCATCAGCAAAAGTGGAAACAAAAGCTGCATTGGTTTGTTACGTTTTTGATGCTATAGTCTATGTACAGTACAGTTCTTATTATGTGATGTGGGCTACATACTTCATTCACTGGGAATATCAGGAATAAGTCCTGAAAATAAAACATCATGTCATGAATCACCTGTATATGGCTACTTCAATTCAAGTTTCTTTCAAGTAGTAGAGAATTTCAGTAAACATTATTTGCATATGCCTGCCATTAATGAAGAACTAAACATGCAATTATTATACATTGGGACTTGAGATTCCACTGAAAAATGTTTTTCTTCATCAACACATTCTGTAGAGTATACTGTTAGGCAAATTCCAACCTGTCCATCAAGATGGTTAGTAACTTCACTCCTGAATATTTTTAATTTCCCATTTATTTTCATGAGCTTTTTTTTTTTACAGCACATATGTTCTTTCTTGAAATCATTGAATATTTTGTGTTGCTTCACACATTAGTGTGTGTGTATTACAGTCACGCAGAACTTCCGTTAACAACATTTGTAGCTCTGATAAATGCAAAATGAGAAATACCTTAGTGCACTATTGTATTGATGTTTTGGGGTTCTGGTTACAGATGAAGACTTTGGATTTAGCCACATGTGTGTACATGTACCTTCACCCCACTCATTAAACCCATCACCAACCCCAAACTCATGATCACCGTTGTACCATTGCTATGTGGTGCTGTTACATGAACATCTTGATGGTGGCAGGTGTGTAAACTACATGGAGTAGAATCCTTATTGAGAAGCTCATAGTTAATCAGGTAGTTCTGCACACTTTATGGAACCCCAGGGTTCGTTTCCATGTTTATGACGGCCTGCCACTTGCGCCTATTGTGAGCCACATTAATCCAGTCCACACTGCTCCAGCACATTTCTTTAAGATACACAGTGTTATTATCCCCTCTGTGTCTGTTTCTTGCAATTGGTCTCTTTCCTTCACATTTCCACATCAAAACCCTGTATGTGTCTATCTTCTTCACCATTAATTTCACATGCCCCGCCCATCTCATTACCGCTGACTTGATCACGGTAATAATATTTGGTGAGAAGACCAATTTATAAGGCTTCTCATTATAAAGTTTTCTGTTGCGTCCTGTTAACGTCTTTCCTCTTAGGCCCAAACCTCAGCCCATGTGTATCCCCTATGTGAGAGACCAAGTTTCGCAACAATACAAAATGGCACGTAAAATTATAGCCCTAATCTTTAATATTTGTGTTCTAGTCAGCAAACTGGAGCACAAAGTATCCTTGACGGAATGGTAGCGGGTATTCACCGAATTTAATCCACTCGTAATTTCTTCAAGCTTGCATTTTTTATTTGTCTGTTGTTCCCAAATATTTGAAATTTGTCACGTTTGCAAATGATGTATTAGCCGTCATTATGGTATGATTCTGTACAGCACTTTGTTCATGGGATAGGAAGGCTGTTAAAGAAGTTCTCGCATGCGCACGCAGCCTCCCTTGAAAATTATATGATGGCCCTGTGATGATTGGCGGTGGTTTAGTAGACTGCCTGGATCCTGTAATTGTTTTAAATTCAGTCCTGTTTGTTTCTTGTCGAGCAAAAATAGTGATTAAAAGAAACTTTCATCTGCGATTTTTAGACGTTAACAGAAAGGCACATGTGTGTAGTTTTTGTTACAGAATGGGGCAAACGGCTAAGGAAACTTACAATTTGGCGATGAGGCATTTAGCTAAGTAACAGCATCTCACCGGTACAGGATAAAGAATACAGAACACGTTTATTAGTTGGGTTCTGTTATTACATTTCCCGGTGATGTGTCTGTTAACACTGGGTTTTCCCAGTGTTCGTCTTATTGTTTTAAATTATGTATTCTGGAAATTAAATTATCACCACCTCTATTAACATTTACAGTACTTTTTCTTTTCCATTCTGTACAAGTTTTTCTTCTCTATGTTCCCATTTACTTTTTGTTTAATATAAATATTTACCCAGATTTTCTGATTCGAATGTCTTAATATTGCTGGTTAATATTGTGTACTCCATTTCTTCGTTTATTTGTAACCATTTTTGTTCAAAATTTGTTCTTTTCATTGTTTCGTCTCTTTTGCGTTTCAGAAAAATATGTCATTCGTTTTCTTCCTCTCCACATAAAGGACATCTTCCTCTTTCTGTTCCTTTCCTTAGAACCCTCAGTATCCAAATTCCCAGTCTAAACCGTATTGCTTTTTCCTCATTCACCTTACAAGATGTATTTAATTCTCTGCCCCCCTCATTCGTCATCTTCCAGTACGCAAAGATTTCTTTTCTCTCATTCTGTGTGCGTTTCAACGGTACAATCGTTTTCAGTGTGGTCAGGAAGCGTGGGAAGACGACTGTCATTACGGGCTGCCCCTTCACTGTGCTAACGCGTTGGTGCTTTCATATCGACAGCTAACAGTTTGATAAATGACTGAAGACGTAAGAGGATTTGCAGGATCGTGTTTCACAATTATGACTGAAAATATTGTCAAACGTCATGTCTCGCAAAATTCCTTCCACGAATACGCATCTCGGGAATCACAAAACTCCAGTGGTCCCGCAGCCAACTTACAGCCCTAGTGTCTCTCCAGCCGACTTTTTTCCGTTCCCGAAATTGAAAGTTAGTTTAAAAGAACACCGATTTGAACCAGTAGAGGAAATGAAATAAAAAGCGCTATAGCAGCTGACGCAGATTTTCTTTTTCAAAATCGCATGTGGAATGCCCTGAAAAATGGAAACGTCGTTGGGATCATATTAATGCTGTAGGGGCCATTTCGGGGGGGGGGGAGGATGATGTTTAATGAAATTTATCTGGATTATGTTGTGTTTTATTTAACCAGTCCGACTCTACTTCAGTTCTTCTCAATACTGCCGTCCAGACAAACGGCCTTACTAGCAACGCATGTTGTGAAGACAGCAATAAACTTCCTTCCATCCGTAATGATGTTCCGACCCACCCGCTTGCATTCAGAACACTTTTTTTTACGCCGCTTTCCGCCGTTACCGTAGGGCAGTCGCAAAAAACCCTGAAGATGACATATGGCAGCATCGAAACGCGTTGTACGGAAATGAACAGTCGTGCACCATAAAGTACGGGCAATTCCATGACTAGTTGAGCGTCTGTTAGCTTCTCAAGCAGTGCTGTGCTCCATGGAGTGAAAGAGTTAATTTATATGTATGTCCTGTGCATAATTCGTCGTAAGTAGTGAGACCGTTCAGAACGGTAAAGTGTCGGTGGGCGGTAACAGGACGGCGTGTGGCACTGTTTACATGCATGAGGAGGAAACGTAAGTTGCACACATATGTAAATCACACGCATCATAGCGTTATGCGCATGCGTCATGGCAGGGAGACGCGTCCATCCGTCGCGACGCTTCGTCTTCCTGCAGTTCGCTACATACGTTCGCAGCGTGCGCGTCGAGTGTTCGAAGTGACAAACGACAGTCGTTTCATGTGCGATACGAGTCCCAGACATTTCTGCGATTGACCCAATGACCTATGGCACTTCCGAGGAATCTGGCTGCCAGCGTAACAACCTCAGATACGCCGTAAGTGAATTCGCTGCAAGTTGTGGAAAAGAGTGGTTTGATTTGCTACCTGTGTGAGATAGTAAATGCCGTGTCTACATTGATACGGTGCTCCACGACAGCCTGCCAGAACCCATCACAACTGCAGACAATATGGATGATGATATATGTAAGTAAAATGGCCTAATACAGAATTACATTTGCAGTATTGTCGTGTTTGGCCCTGTTTAACTGTTTAACAAAATTAATGTCCGTGAACTTGTCCGCAATGTTTGACTTGCCTCTTTTTCACGGTCCGCAACTTTAACCAGCGTACAGATGCAGGGCTGTTGGTCCCGTTCTTCGCCTTCAGCAATTTGCGCTGGATGACACTAGGTGCAAAGCAATTCTGAAATGAGATTTATTCGTGAGAAGCTGATTGATACGGCTAGCGAAGTACTTCTCCGCCTTTTCATGGAATCAAAGGCAAAGGTTTATTGCCCTTTGGGATTTTTATATTACAGGGAATTGTATTCAAGGAAGGACAGATCAAACCGCGAACTAAATCTCTTCCCCTCTTTACTGAGTTAGGACCGACCGACAGAGTTGTGTTCGCACCTGGAATTAGATCCTGTTGGCGGAAAATGTATTTAATCAAACGTCGGAAATCCCAGCACTGTTGTCCCGTTGACAATACCCGATCGTTATGTACCAGCATACAGGCCGGTTTAAGACCTTTTCGGGCCCAGTGCAGAATTGAGCTTGTGGATTATATCTGAGTGTTGTCCTTAACCGACAGTGCGGTTAGAGGATAAAGTGTGAATACATATTATGTGCATCGGAAGCACAAACATCCTGGTCGGGATGGCGTGAGATTAACCGTAGGTGCATAAATGGCACAGTTCGTGCAGTGAGGGCGAACAGCTGTTGTATCGCAACGAAATGAGTAGGGACCTCCGCGCCCTTTCTCTTGAAGTGGGAGGAAAGATCCATTTCTTAAGAGTCGTTGTTTTCTCTTTTAAAAAGAAAAGATGAAAAAAAATCCAAACCGAGTAATCCGAAGTGTACTTTGCTGTAATATACCACACAAAATTGTTCTCATACTCTCTTCAGAAGGGCGCGTTTGTGGCGTCCCTTCGTAAAATATTCAAACCACCTAATATCCCTAGATCCAATTTTTACCTATAAAATCTGTTTTAATATTATCCTCACGTCTTATTCTAGATCTTCCAAGTGATCTGTTTGCTCCAGATCTGTCGGATAAAATTTTATTCCCTATGAATTTTTCATCTTTCCGGTGCAGTTCACATGTCCCTGCCGTCCCATCAAGGCTACCGTTAAAGGTGCATGACCTTTGTCCTTACACATGACGCCAAAGTCGCCATGAGCAATACAAAGTATAGGAGTATTAATATGCAGTAGAGCTGTCAAGTGAACTGTAAACACCCTGCAACACTGAAGTGTGCCATCCCCGTTGTGTAAATAAAATAATAAGTGGGTATTTGGTCAAAAACCCAATTAAATTTGTCTAAGTAGATGTTATATTCTTAGATCAAAAAACTACATGTTTCGGCCGATAGTGGCCGTCATCATGTTTTTTCATTCGAATCAATTAAGATTATCCTATACAACTCGCGTGACGGCGTCACGCGATTTGTATAGAATAATCTTAATTGATTCGAATGAAAAAACATGATGACGGCCACTATCGGCCGAAACATGTAGTTTTTTGATCTAAGAATATAACATCTAATTAGACATATATAGTTGTGTTTTTGACCACATACCTACTTATTACCCTGCGACAAGTTCCCTGATCGTGAAGACTCCGAACCTGCAGCACAGCTGGAGTTAACATCCGTTTAATCCAGATCTTCACTCCTCCGGGATGTTATGCATCGTAGATCGGTAGTTAGTTAGGTACCGACGTTTTGGGGCAACCTTTCGACCCCAACTTCAAGAGTCAAGCAGTCACAGCAAAGCATCAGATCATCTGTACACTCAGAAGTTAATCTTTTCTGTTGTTTATGATTCAGTTTTAACCACTCAAATCACCATCACTGCATTTGGACGTCCGCCGCTAAACTGAAAATGTTCACCCTGAGAGCAGGCCATGAATACCCAGAAGTATCGCTCTACTCTTTCTTCAACTTTGGCACTAGATTGGAGTGAGAACTGCGCTCTTTTGGGCTATTACGCAGCGTGTAGTGGTAATTCCTTACCGACGTTTCGGGACAGCATATCGGTCCCGCCTTCAAGGGTCGAGTATCCAAAACGAAAGCCGGGAAATCTGGTTTATATAGGGGTTTATATAGGGATTAATAAGGGCTTTCTTTTTGGATACTCGACCCTTGAAAAAGGGACCGACAGGTTGTCCCGAAACGTCGGTAAACCACTACTCGCTGCGTAATAACCCAGAAGAGTGCAGTTCTTACCTACTTGGCGGCTGAAGCCTGTAATCACAAAGGCCACGCCTCGGCTGCTTTACCGCTGGTGCCGACTATACAGGAGGCTCGGTGGGCCCCAGAGCCGGTCTGGACGGGAGCGGAAAATCTCGCTTCCACGGGAATTCGATCCTAGGACCTTCAACCCCGTAGTGAGTCGCTATCCTGGCCCTTCTACAAAACGGAAGTAGTAGTAGTAGTAGTAGTAGTAGTAGTGGTAGTAACAGAGTGAACGGTGAGATGAAACGAGATGGAGCAAAGCAGAAATCGAGCTTTGGATTATGTACGATAGAAACAGACACCTCTGGATTGGCCCACTGCGCCATTTACCCTAAAATAAAATATTCTAACCATTTTAGAACTCAATCTATATAGGACCTTATTTAGGCTAGACGCTATAATTTGAATCCTCTAACAAGAAACGCCTTAAAATATTGTTTAAGAATTTGAAGCAGTTTTTTTTGTCTTGTTGAATCGATTTTGGTGATGTTCGATAGTCGAAAATTTGTTGACAGGTGACGGCGTTCTGTCCCAAAGATTGCCGCAGCATGTCGTTGCTCAGTGTTGATAACTGTCTACGAATTTGTACTATCGTGGAAACTTAAAATTGCGCAGACCGATGTCAGTAGGTCTTCAAAACATGAGCTACTCTTGTTGCACAGTTGTTCTGTAATGTAAAACAACCTTCCGGTAGCTCAAAATCTGCACCTGTAGTGTCAGAATCAGTAATACTGACTAATGAAGTAATGGATCGTATGGAATTTTGTACGAAGACAGGTGATAAACATGACAGAGGCTCAATCTTCAATTTCCCGGTTTTACATTTATTTAATAGCGCATATGCTGATTTTGTTTTGATCTCTAAATTTTTGGCTATAAATATCTGTAGCGCCATACAGGGCAGCTGAACATGGACGTAAGCGCAAAGCGTTAACTCATGAATCTTACGAACACCCGTTTTTAGACAGCCATTACTCCAGTGTTTCTGCTGCTTTGAATCAGATGGAATCGTAGCAAACCCCATTCTTATTCGAGTGGCATCGAACCTAATCGAATAGTGAAATATTTCAAACATAAAGAAATAAACCGTCAATCAAAACCAGTTTTTTTTTATTTTTTCCCCACATTTAGTGTGTTTTACAACATGTTACGGCCAACTTGGCCATCTTCAGGTAATTCAACTATGTACTGATTACGTGGGAGGAGATTAGCAACCTAAAATATCATAAAAAGAAATTAGATCTCTCTTTTGTACATAAACTGTAGTCATGAGCAAGGTACTGCAGCTGTGTTAATAAAAATCCAACCAGATGCAAGTCGCACAAACCAGTCCCGATCAGGCCACGTTAGAGGGAAGTAGCTGTACCAGTATTATGACCTGTACCGGAGGCTGCGGTTACAGTTTTTAGTACTCCTGATGATGGGTGCGGTGACACCCGAAACATGTACAGTGATTCTGTAGCAAATAAATATCTGCGTACTGTTGCATCTAGTTAGATTTTTATTAGCATTTAATTATGATGCACGGAACCATGAGCTTAAAATGTACTGCAGCTGTATTGAGTTATACAGGATGATTAAAAAAGATGGACTCAATTTCGTACTAATTTACTGTTCAATTGAGCCCATCTTTTTTAATCATCCTGTATCTTCGCCAATTATAGCTTACGTGTATATCAGTTAAGGTGTTCTGTTGTGGTGTATAATATTACTTCGTGATTATCTGGTAGGGTAGATTCGTGAGTTTATGTTTCTTTCTCTTGAATAAATACTTGAGGAAAAAATTACTGTTGTAGAACGTATTATCCTGCTGGAATTACAGCCAGTACGTTCGATATCGATTCTTTTCGATCCGCGTTCCTGTATGTTGAGTCTTCAAAAATTTCGAATTTGTTTAAATATTTAAATGGACTAATTACCATGTGGGGGGGGAGTAGATAAATGCGTGTAGGATTTTGATGGGGAAATCCCAAAGAAAGAGACCCCTAGGAAGACCTAAGCGTAGATGAGAGCATAATATGAAGACTAAGCTCAGAAAAAAATAGCATAAGAAGAAGGTAACTGAACTAATCTGGCTGAGGAGAGGGACAAGTGGCAGGCTGTAATGCACCTTCTGAGTTTATTAGAGGCGGGGAATTTCTTGACTAGGTGGGGAGTACACTATTATCCTTCATAACTTAGCGTTTTTAAAACACTGAGTGTGTTAGTTCCTGCGATCTAAATCGACTTTTTTTGGCGCGTTCGTCACAAAAAAATGCAAATCTGCGCCCAGTAGCTTGTTCATACATATCCGTCGGCATGACGTACATTCTGCGCATTGTATATTGTCCGTTGTACCGAACTTTGTCATCATATTCCAATTATGGTTGGATGCTAACAAATGTGCCGGATAGTTACGTGCACACATTTTGAACAGAGATTTTGTCAAACAACAGCTGTATAAAGAACTAGAACACTGATTTTATGTCCAGTACACTTTTTCCGTCGGTCCCAAGTTTTTTCAGACATTAAAGAAAATAATAACCCACCATAAATCGTTTACTATACGCACGTTTCATAACTTGTTTTATTACGAAACGATGCACAAAAAAAAAAGGTTTAGAAAGTATTTTTGGTACTTCGTGACCGTCCACTCCGATTCGTTCTGTACACTATGCCTCTGCCCTGCCTGGTCGCACCAAGCCAGACACACGAGTCCCGCTCCGTAGTTGGCACACACACAGCTGTGTCTAGATAGATCTTCGATATGTCGGTAGTTGATGGCTGAGAGACAGGCAAGCAGGCAGGCAGCTACAGTAAGGGAAGCTTCTATACCACAGTAGAGAAGGAACACAATTTCGGGGCCCCAACACAACATGTTCATGACTTTTAATTGGCACTAGGACGAAACACTGCAAGAACATATGTTACAAAAAAGGAAAGTGAGCAGATTTCTCTGTGTTAACTAACTCCAAAGAACAGAAACCCATTTTTCATTGATTACGTCATGGGTTTCCAACCTGTATATAGCAAAGGGCCACGCCGGTTATTGTGTCCTGGTTCGTGGGCCACACGTGGAAAAATAACAATGATAGTATATTTAGCTTTCTAAATTATTGTCAAAATTTTATATTATATATACACAATTTATAAATGTGGCCTCGGGCCGTGGATTGGAGACCCAAGGCTTACATCGTTTCAAATGATGTGTCCAGGTCCGCGGGTATCTTTTCCATTACGTAACATATTGTTTTTACGGTGATGAGGAGTTCGGACATTTGCCCAACCTCCATGCTGGAGGGCCACTCCTTATCGGCTATCCGCTACTGCTTACTCAATATATTCTTAGCTATGCTTCACATCTGTAGGCCATGCTTCCAATTACCAGGTTGAAATAATGTTTGAATTTTGAACAGCGTGTTAATCTCCTTCACCATGGGTGTCACCAAAGTATGAATTGTCCACAGGTTGCGGGTGGAAGAAATTGGCTCAGATATGGAGGGTAGCTGCACGTGTGGTATTGATATGCAGAGTGATACCCTTGAAGGAGGATCCGGATTAATCCTCATAAATTAAGAACACGAAACTGGGAGTCGTAGATGTGGAGATTTGGTTATAGACATTGTTGAAAAGTGTCTCCATTCGCCTGGACATACCTGCCTACAAGAAGCACCATGGCCAGCCTGTTTGGCAGGATAAATTGCGGCAGTTTTGTTGACAGGGTTTGTTTTCAGTTAGTCAACAATGCGAGGATTTTCTTAGACACTTTGTCCTTCAGCAGAGCCCGCAGGATAAAGTCTAGCCAAGTACTGTTCAGAGATTAGGGTGCTCAAAATCCTCTGCAGAAAATATACTGTACTATCAATAATGGAATTTTTTGTTTATTCCAAGGCCCGGATGAATACGCGTCATCCCATCTTGTTGAGAATAACCGAGTACCGGTTCATAACCATCCATCTGACAAATTCTGGGCAAGTGGCCAGGTATACATTTATATATATATATATATATATATATATATATTCGCCACGTTTCGTTTTTATCAGCAAATTGTTGTGTGACTTACATTTTTTTTTTTTAATTTGGGGTCTCGTCAGTTTGAATGACGCAGTAGCAGTTGCGAAAATCCGACAACTATTTTAAATATTGTATGACGCTTTCTTTGTTGCAGATGCTTGAGCCTATAATTGTAGGTCATGAAGTGACGTAGCTGTTTCGGATTTCCCACAGCGTTTATCGTCAGGAAGTTGCATAATTTTTTTCTTTCCAATTTCACATACGATTTTGGTACTGCGCATGAAATGGCTGCAGTGTCTGTCTCACTTCAGAGTTTCGGGTGGTCGCCATGTTGATATTGGTGCTAGGAAGTTGAAATTATAAAGTGATATACCCCTTGGCCTAGCGGCCAGATCAGTGATGTAGACCTTTTGTGTGACACATACACACGGGAAAATGTCACAAGTGTAACCTCGCATAACTGAAGTAAGACCATAATGCATTTCACTTACTTCCTTCGCCCTTTACACTTTGTTTCACAGATAATTTGCTTTCTGGAAGAAGAAATAACGCAGCCGGTCTACTAACTAGAGTGCGAGCAGGACGGCCGAGATATTGCGGGTCAGTTCCAAGGATGGGCAGAGTCTCATCTACCTCTGGGGCATACCCAGTCACCCATCAGTGGGGTCGGGGCCCTTTGTCCAAAGATAAAGGTGTGTTGGCGTAAATATGAACACTTACCTCCGTCTAGTGCCGAGATTAAGAATGAGAGGAACTATACCTCCATTATCTTGAACATTTTTTACCGTAATGTTTAGTTAAGCGCTAGGAAGACTGAACGTTTTTACAAGGGATTGTCTTTTTTAATTCCGAGTTACCTTGAAAGAATATTCGCAAACAAAATTTTCCTGGGAAGTCCCCTAGACAAATATTATCTCTATAGTGTTGGCGAATTACAGTTTGGAGTGTGTGAGGAAATTCAGTGTTGCTCCGTTGCCACTTCTGAACTTGCTTGCAAGAGGGGTTGTTAAATGGTGTTTTTACTTCAGCATGTGGAAGTGTTCTTGTGCACATGAGGTGAAATAAACAGATGTCAGGTGAGGAACATGATACGTTCAGAGAGTGTGTTCTACCCAGTTTGGGCTGATTAACATACACGTTTATGTTGTTATTATTATTATTATTATTATCATATCCTTTATGCAGGGTATTTATACTTATATTCCTGAGACAAACTATGTCCCTAGGGAATACAGTGTTGCAGCTGTTCTGTTGTTACTATTCATGGTGCTTATATCGCTAGTTCCAGTGTTGAATCTATCGTACTTTTACATTAGTACTTTCCGAAGTATGTGTGCAGTGCCCAATATGGCCGTTTTCTGTAGTTCCTTGACTTCATGTTTTCCTGGTATGTTGCTCACGTATTTTCTGAATGATGTTGAAATAGTCCCAGTCGCCCCTATTACTACTGTTATCACCTTTGTTTTTACATTCCACATGCGCTGTATTTCTATTGTAAGGTCTTTATATTTTAGAATCTTCTCGGCTTCCTTTTTAATCACATTTCCGTCTCTTGAGATTGCAACGTCTATTAACATACATGTTCCCTTTTCATTATCACGGATTATAATGTCTGGTTTTTTGTTGGGGATAGTTCTGTCAGTTTGTACTTATTGATTCCACAATATGGTTACCTTGCCTCCATGACTTGTTTCTACTGATATTGGCACATGTTCATACCAGTGTTTTTTCCAATTGTATCCCTGTTTCCTTGCATATGTTGAAGTGCAGTTGTGCACACACTCTAGCATGTCTTTTTATGTACTGTTCTTTTGCCAGTATTGGGCATGCTGATATTATGTGGTCTAATGTCTCGTCAAATTGTTGGCGAAGTCTGCACTTGCTATCTGTCTCTATGTTCAATATTTTTTTTTTTTGCGTAATATATTGTTGGTAACGCTTGGTCTTGTGCTGCCACTATTTCACTTTCAGTTTCTGCTTTTAGGTCTACCTTCGATAGCCAGAGGAACGTGTCTTCTTCCCTAATAAGCTATTTGTCTAAATTTCTAATGTACTGCGCATGCATTACTTTGTTTTCCTTTTTTTTTAGGGACACTCCCAATCTTGCCTTTGTGTGTTGTATTTCATCCTGTTTTGCGTCACTCTTCTCATTTGGTTGACTTAATTCTTCTGTAATCTTTGCTGCTGTCTTAATTATTGAGTTCATATTTGGTTGAGTGCTTTCGTGGCTTCTAACAATATTTACAAACTGGTCTTCTTTGTAATTTGTCTTAAGGTATTCTGCAACATTAATTATTTCTGCTTTATATGCCGCTTCGATTTGTATCAGTCCTCTCCCTCCTTCTTTCTTCTTTACGTATAGTCTGTCTATGTCAGCTTTTGGATGATGCATTTTATACATTGTTAGCATCTTTCTAGTTTTCCTCTCAATTTTTTTTTATTTCTTCAGTTTCCCAGTTAATTATTCCAAAACTGTGTCTCAACACTGGGACATCTAGTGCTCCAACTGCTGTAATTTTATTCCTGGCGTTCAGTTCAGATTACAGTATCAATCTTAATCTCCTGCTGTATTCCTGTTTCAATCTTTCTTTCATTTGCTGATGTTGTATGCCTTCACTTTCCTCAATCCCGAGGTATTTTTACGTTTTTCCCTGTTCTCGCTCTTGTATTTCTCTGCTGATGTCGATCAGTAAATTTTGCGATTAAACTAGTTTGCCTCTTTTAAATGCAATCTTGGCACATTTTCAAGTCCAAATTCCACATGAATATCATCACTGAATATTTGAACTGTTTGTATCTGTTTTTAGAGCTCTTCCTGTGATTTAACGATCAGCTTCAAATCATCCATGTAAAGTAGGTGTGATATTTTTGTCTTTGTTATGTGCTCTTCCTATCCTGTGTTCAGCCTATACAGTTGTTCAGTGAGAGGGATTAAGCAAATGCAAAGTAGCAGTGGTGACAGTGAGTCTCCTTGAAATATTCCACATTGTATTTTTATGTCGTCTGTTTCTATTCGCTTATTTTCTGTGTGTAGGCACATACGTGTTCTCCAGTAGCTCATTACCTTCTTGGTGAATGATACAACTTTATTATTGATCCCAATTTACTCTAGGGATTTGATTATCCAACTGTTTGGCACCCTGTCGAAAGCTTTCTGATAATCAATCCATGCCATACACAATTTTTTTTCTTGCGTTTACATTCTTGTAGTATTGCTTTTGAAATTAGCAGCTGATCTTCGCATCCTTTTGATTCGCTGCAGCACCCTTTCTGCTCTTTTGGCATCAGATTTTCATCATCCATATATTTTTGCTTACGCCTGCTTGTAATAGATGTATTGAGTTTGTATATTGTAGGCAAATAGGTCACAGGTGTGTAGTTCTGTGGATTTTCAGTATTCTCGTTTTTTGGAATAAGGAATGTTACTCCTGCCATTAACCACTCCGGTATTTGATCTTCTTCAATCAGTTTGTTAAAAAGTGCAGCTATATGCTTGTGTGTTGCGGTAAGTAGCTTAAGACAAAAATTTGCTATTTGGTCTCTTCCAGGGACTTCCCAATTTGGCGTTGTTCTTAGTGCCTTTGCAACGTCTTTTTCACATACTGGGCTCCATTCCATGCTTGAATTTTGTTGGTACTGGTTTTTAATCCAGTGCGCCTCTCCATTATGTTGAATTTCTTTCCCATATATTTCTCTCCAGAAGTTCTCCATCTCCTCTTTGTCTGGTGCATTTTTCACATTGGAATATGTCTACCTGAGACGGTTATAAAGTTTCATGCAGTCTGTCTAAACAGCTTATATTGGTAATAATGGTTTTGCCTTTTCCTGTATCTAGACAATTGTTCGCGTCTTTGCTGAAGCCTTATGTTTGAGCTCTTCAATCAGTTGATCCAAATTTTATTTTTCTTCTCTATGTTATATTTCTTAACCAATCAGTTTCTTTTTATGCCCTGTGCCTTTCTGTTATCTATTATTATTGTTATTGTTATAATAAAATAGTTATTCAGAGCGATTCACTTGAAACCTCGCCTATCTGGAAAGCACCGTATTTTATATCCCCAGAGACCATAAAACATAGGCGAGCCTTGGCAAAACTTGTTGGAAGAATTTCAAACTTTCGCCATGTTCTGAATGTTGTATTCTTACTTGTGCACAATTCCCCAACGTCTGAATTTTATGTGCCGACGTTTCGGAACAGTTCTATCTTCATAGATGGTGTAAGCATTCATCCTGCTTACACCGCCTATGAAGGTGGAACAGACAAGGTGTTCAGAAACGTCGGTACATGAAATTCAAATGCCGGGGAACCGCCCACAAGTAAGAATACAACGTGTTGGAAGAAGCCCTCAATTTTTTAAAATATGTAAGACTAATTCTGTAGATCGTCTTTCCAGAGGATCACAGAAGAGTTTCCACTGTGATGAAGCCGATGACATTTTCAGTTCTCGCTTTCAGTTACTGTATGCTTCTTTATGTGTTTTGGTACCTGCATTTTTCAAAACGGAGGAGAAACTTTGACCCGGAACCGTGATTGCCCAAGTCCCTTTAGTATATCAGTGGTCTTGGGCGTGGTGAAAAATAGCGCTATCATGCTGAAAGTAATAGTTTCCTTCCCATAGTTATAGTACGGGGCAAAAGTGGGTAATTATAAATTACATGCTGCAGCTTCTCTTCCCCCAACTAATACGATGTGTTATGTTAGGGTACGTCTTTGAATGGATTCCCCTGCTTTCGTTCGGTGGTAGTGAGGCAGACAATGTCTGTACAGAACTATGGCCTCTAACGGTCCACTGTTCATCTCTAGGAGGATGTGAAACACTGATGAAACGATAATTCATATTGAACTACTTGGAGAAAATGTCTCATACTTCCCACAGATATTCCACGTGGACTGCCCCGAGAGCGAACCTGGTACTCTACGAAGAGAAGCCAGCGCTACGGCACGACCGTCGCATGACGTTTTGTCCGAATTTGTAACCAACCGGCATGCCGTCTGCATCTCAGGCGCATGGCGTAGTGGTGTTTGTTCTTTCCACAATTTCCAATTTCCTGCGTTCATAATGTAGACACTTGCTGTACTTTGAATAGCCGCCGCCTTCCGTCTGATCAATACAAACAAACTCGTCTTTTCGACGCACCAGTAATATTTCACCAATGTTGAACGAGGTTTAACTTCTTCCAAACGATCGGCAATGTGCCAGCGCGTAGGCACAGGGCTGGCAGGTTGAAATCCGTCTCGAGGCATGAATGTTTGGCTGCTTTGTTCGGCGTCTTTCTGTTGACACATTCGCAAGTCTTTTGAGTATCTTAGCCACTATCCAAAATACCCCAGTGCCTGTATAAAGTTTAGCGCTCGGGATAGCTTGCCTTAATCACTGTGGTGATTTAGGCTACGGACTGCATAACCAAGGCATCGAGGGTAGATTTCCGGCAGTGTAGAGTGGTTTCTACACAGCGTCCAGATGGGTTGTGGGTTTCATCTAACCCTCTATTCATTGGCTACTGGGAGCCCTTTCGTCGGTTTTAAAGCGTCTGGAAAGTGAAGCCGACCGTTCTTTTCCATATAGTGCCACTCCCTCGACACTTTCATGGCGTGGTGCTTAACTAACAAAGGGACAAATTTACTACAGTGGGCCGTAGCTCCGAAGGACGCGTTCACTCGTAGTAGAGGCTTCTCTATACAACTAACCACTTTTCCCAGCGTGGTCCATTTAAATCCTGAAGACAGATGCAGCATATTCTTCTGTAAGGTTTGTAACTACTTGCCAGATTGCACGATGTCACAGCGGAGTATTAAGACTACAATTTTTTTGTATTTTCCGAAACATGTAGGCTTGCACAGTATACAGTATAAATACTTTTACCAACTGTTTTGATGACTGTGTGACCCAGTATCTTTCTGTGACAAATGTTTGGATCTGAGAGCGATTAAGTCCGTAATACGGGAGAAAATTACATGACGAGGAGCTTAATGATGGACGCATTCACCTGAAGTGCTGAGATAGCCAAATGAAGAGAGACTGTGATGACCAAGCAAACACTGAACCTCCCTATGGACACCAGAGATTTAGCACACAATAGTCACAGTTGAAATAGCGATGATAATTCTATTACGTTAACCAAAAAATACGCAAAAAAAACTGTGGACAAATTCTTTGTGTATTTTTTGGTAAAGAAATTGTTCACAGTGTAGCCGATCATTTTTAGTGTAGTTGTTTCTTAGGATTGCTGGCGTCAGTTACGGACGGTTCATGGCAAGCATTGTAAGTTTTAATCTGTCAGCGTATATTCGGGACTGTTGGTGATAGGAAGGGGGGGGGGGGAGAGATTTAAATGAGAAAACGTTAGGAGCTGATAACGGACGCTAGCAGTCCAGTAAGGAAGTCAGTCGCGTACGAGTGTGGTTTAGGTAGGAGTACAGAAAAGTGACTGTGTCATTTTCTTAGAAATTATCTAGTTGTTTTACTGGATATAGTGCTACATTATTTTATATCAAGAATAAAATGAATAAATAAAACATAAGTGAAAAGACAATAATTAAAACTATGTGTGATTCTGTGAACCACACCCGTTTCCCGGAAGAGGATCACTTACCAGACTGAGCGCGTCGGGACAACAAAGTTACGAAGGGTGATCGTGTAGAACAGATCCTTGTACATTTGATGGTTAACGTAATAGTATTCTACAAAATTCACAGTACACACTGTATCAAGATTAGCGATGATAAATTTCGTTTTGGGCGACACGCATACTCTAATACCTAAATTTCAGTGATATTTCTCCTTTAAAATTTGAGATCCTGGTAGTATGTCGTGTTATCAGCAAGAAAGGCAGCGACAACCCGAGCAGTGACGTATAAAAGGAATAAAACAATGCCAAAAATACGTGCTGAGAATGTCTACAGGTTAAAACACTGTGACCATAAGTTTGTAAAGTGTTGGGGTGGCGACAGTTCATGGCTTCCTGCTAATCGACTTTGCTCCACAGCAGAAATCAATAAAATGCAATTCACTGTTAATACTAATAGCACATGATTCATCTCGTACAGAGGGCGAGGCTGGTTCGGCTTTCTAAGGGCAAACAGCGTCAAGTAGTCTACTAGGCTGCAAGAAGCTTGCGGGTCCACTACAATCACGTATTTTTACTATGGTATATTTCCGTGAGATTTTGACCCTCAATCCGCAGTGGTTACTATATGTACCACCTGCCTTAACATTCACACGTCTGTATTTTACGCACACGCTTCTTTGTGCTTTAAACGAAACGGAAGCTCGTACAATCGGAACTCGTACTACTGAGACGTCGCTGTGCGTGTTTCAGTTTCGTATTAAGCCGTCATGGGGCTAATAAAAATTGTAGAATGAAAAATTATATAAATTAGAATGTGCCTACCACCAATATTGTAAAAACTTACGATACAGTACCGGTTTGGATCATACATTCTGTGCGGCATAATGACTAAAATATTTTTATATACTTGAACGTGGTTTGAAAGTGGTTGTAAATGTTTTAAAAACTTGCATATATGTGTGTTACAGAGTATAGTGTAGGACAAAAATGAAGTATATTATGGTTTTATTCATTAAGTTTGCATATACTCATAAATAGGTGTAACTTGGCTACTGACATTGGGGTGGGGGGGGGGACAAAATCGGCCATGGGTGCTAGGAAGTTTAGTCTGTGAAGGAGTCAAGTTAGAAATATGGAGAAGATTCGTTTGAAGCATTCCTTAATCTTTTGGCGCCGGAATTATTTTTTTAAATTTTAGCACACCCTGTATATAAAATGTCAATAGTACAGGAACCAAATACGCTAGAATCATGAAACAAACTGCATTTTGAAGAGAAAAAAACGGAGAGTATATACCATGTTTAAAATATTCAGTACCTATATTTGTTGAATAAATATATAAAATGCAACTTTAGGGGTTAGCGGTGCGGTAC
>Ga0131853_10004751_pt1 | contig 24366 bp, 21 predicted proteins | sample TergutLab28metaG_FD_92764 | JGI IMG/M metagenome (GOLD analysis project Ga0131853, IMG submission 92764) | Labiotermes labralis P1 segment gut microbial communities from Petit-Saut dam, French Guiana - Lab288 P1 (version 2) (version 2) | ecosystem: Host-associated > Arthropoda: Insects >...
GAATAAGCATAAGAATTGAGAATAAAGAGTTAAAATTCCAAGTTTACTGAACATTGCCCAACAGGAATCCCTTGCTTTGGCTTTCAATTCTTACAATTCTTTTCTGTGTTATGACAATTGTTCTACTATATGACGAGTTACCCCAGAATATGATACCATAATTTAATACTGAGTGAACATAAGAAGTATAAATCTGTTTTATAATTTTCAATGATAAGACAGATCTGAGGGAACAAACTATGTAACCTAATGAATTTAGCTTTGAATTTATATGATCAATATGTTTTTCCCATATTAATGAGGATTCTATTATAATACCTAAAAATTTAATGGAATTAGTTAAGTTGATTTTGCAATCAATAGAGTGTGTGTTAACCGTAGATCGGTAACTAATGTTTGAAGAAAACTGCATAAAAGTGGTCTTATCATAATTTAATAGCATTATATCTGATTTAAACCATTTTTGTGTTATTTATAGAACTAATTTGAGATCGTGGTTAATGTTCATTGAATTAGAGTTTGATATTATAAAACCTATGTCATTAGCAAATAGTATTGGCAAGGCAATATATTTTACTAATTGAGGTAAATCATTTATATAAAATAAGAACAGCGAAGGTCCAAGAATAGACCCTTGGGGCACCCCATGCTTAACTAATTCTCAAGCTGAAATGCAATTTGAAGCATGTGAGGCTTTAATGTTACTCTCCAGTACCGATTATTTAAATAGGATTTAATTAGTTCACCGGTTCTACCGATGATGCTATAGTACTCTAGTTTAGATATTAAAATGTCATGATTTACAGTATCAAAAGCCTTTGTAAAATTACAAAAAATACCACAGACTGAGGATTTATTATTAATATGTGATAGAATTTGATTTGTTAATTTAAATATAGCCGATTAGGTGAGCTATTATTTTTAAATCCATATTGATCCGTGACGATTATATTATTTTCTTTAGTATGTTGAAGTAGTCTGTTATAAATAACTTTTTCAAAGATTTTAGAGAAAGATGTTAATAGGGATACCGGCCTGTAATCAGATATCTTAGTTTTGTTACCCTTTTTAAATATCGGAAATACTCGAGAAAATTTTAGCCGAGTAGGAAATGTGCTTGTGGATAACATCTTATTACAGCTATAAATTAATGGAGATGAAATAAATGGCATACTCAGTTTTACAATTCATGACGGTACTTCGTCATACCCATAAGATGTTTTCCATTTCAGACTTCTATTTTTTTCATAAATTTCTTTTTCAGTTACTGACTTCAGTTTTATTGGTGAGAAAGGTTGCTGAAATGCATTGACTAAGTACTGTATGTAAGAATGTTTACTGAGGTCATTGTTGTCTTGTTTAATTATTTTAATGACTGATTCTTCAACAATGTTAGGAAAGTAATTATTGAAGGTTTCTGCAAGAATCTGAGGATTTTTAATTAGTTTCCCTTCAATGTTCAACATAGGTTTCTCACTACTATTTGCTCGTTTATTAGTTAAAGATTTAATTATACTCCAGGCTGTTTTTGTTTTATTTTCTGATTGAGATATTAATTCATTGTAAAGTCATTTCTTTGCTAACTGAATAGTAGCAGTTAAGATTTTACAGTATTTTTTATAAAAATTTTTCAAGACAATGTTATTAGACGTCTTACAAGGTAGATACAGATCTTCTTTGTGTCTACGTGAAATTAATATACACGCAACGAAGCACAGAATGCACATCCATAACAGAACACTCTTCACAACAAACACGGCATGCTGCCACAACACCCAACTGGTACAGCGAAATTAATGTGACTTTTTATAGTGTAACTTTAGCAAGGACGATACGGCTCCCTGATGATGGTCCTAGGACCGAAACATGTGGGAGTGTTCTTAATGTTTTAATGTGTAAATTTTATATATGTGCAGTAGTTGGTGTAATAATTGAGTAACTGAACAACATGCACGGTGTAACAACAAAAATATTAAATATAACATTTACGTCATTATCACTAGTGGAATCAAAAACATTTTCCCAGTTTTCGTAGCTTAAGTTCTTTTTAAATTCACTTATAGAGGAGTCATCGTACTTCCTACCAGTTCTAGCCAATCCAGGTTTAAAAGATTTATGTGAGGGGATATGGAGTGTGAGCATTTGAGCGTCGTGATCAGATAATCCGTTATAAAACGGTTCAATAATAAAGTTTTCATTTTTACTTCTATCCAGAAATATGTTATCAATTGTTTCTGTATAAGCGTTTATTCGAGTAGGAAAATTGACTATGTAGTCTAAGTTATACGTCTTTAAGGAGGAAATAATTTGATATTTTTTAGTGTTATCTGTCATGAAATTTACATTAAAATCTCCACATATAACTAAATTAACCAGATTTAGAAATAATAGATTTAGTATTTCTTCTACTTTTTTTTATAAAGGTATCAAAATTCCCTGTCGGGGGATCTACATATGGACAGAACGCAAAAATTTAAGGTACTATGTACCAGTCTTATTGCACATATCTCTATACCCTGTTCTTTACAGTGAATATTTAAGTCCACATTTATAAACTGGTAAGATTTATGAAGAAATATACATACACCGCCACATTTGGTGAATTTCCTACAGTAACATGCACCCAAATTATAATTATCAACAATAATACTCTGAGTAACTGCTGTTCATAAATGATGTTCAGACAGACAAGGTATATGAGGAGGATCTTTTACCCAATTAATAATCAATTTTATTGCCCAAGCCTTTAATATTTTGGGCAAATATTTTGAGGTTAGATTCATTGCCTAAACTAACATCTTGGTGTTACCATAAAAATCATTAGATCTTGCAATTGGAGCTTTTCTTAGCCTCTTTGACTTAGCTGGGATTTCAGCTTTATTGTCATTAGTGACTATCGCACTATTTAATGAAGTAACAGAAACGCCACTGGTCTCTTTCTCAACACTATGTATATTATGTATGTGACAATGTCTATATCCACAGGATTGTATCCTAATTTGGATGTATAGAACGCAAATAAATTACATTACATTACATGTTGATCTTCGATAACCTGCTTATCAGCTTCATCCTACAGTTCCGTCGTAGGATTGTCATTACCCACTATTTCTGTCTCATTATTTATAACATTGCTTGATAGCGAAATACTCGCTATATATTGCCAGAACCACACGAAACAAGTTCTACACAACGTTGGCCAATTGCAGAATTTTCTTAGTGTTACGGTAGGTGGCATATATATATACACTCTAATCGGTTAGTACGGTACAGTCTGTCATCAGCATAGATCATCTAGTCATCAGGGCCACAGTATTTGATATCGGTTGTACGTGACACAGCACGTAGCTGTTTGGCTGGATAATTAAAAGGTAATAACATCAACATGTTCTGTGTATTTGTCGTAAACTAACGTGATGACCTCAAAAAACTTGCTTGGTGGATATGATTGGTGCCACCTTCCTCGAACAGCCTGCATGCCAAGTAGCTCTCAGACGGCCGTGTTATTTAGCGTTGTTTTCGTCTGTTATCTTACAGTGAACGAAATAGTCGACACGCTCATTGCTTTAAAACCGGTCCGACTCTGAAGTAATTAAGTTGAATTCATTTTTCAAAACCACCACAATGGCCAGTCAACTGAAGGTAAGGTTCTGTACTTAGCTCACCTTTCTTTTCCAGAGACATTCACAAAGGAATTTATTGTATCATAGTAACAGAATTATACTTTGTGTCTGCAGTCAGTAGTGAAAATCTTGGAATTCGATCTCCTGCTCGGGTAACTACGCACGACGGACTTTGGCATGGAACATATTTCAGTGTTTTGTTCAGAGAAACAAAGGCTTTGTAATTTTCTTTACTTTTGTGCTGTTGAGTAAAATTTAACAGAGTAAAAGTCTTATTTCATTAAATATACTAGACAAGTGTTGAGGTTTTCATAGCGGTGTAATAAATTATTCCTGTCTTCGGGCATATGACGATGCATCGTAACCAAGAAGGCTGGAATCCTAAATCTACGAGACACTCCATCAACAAGGAGTCGTCTTATCGCAAGCCAACTCTAAATTCATCATAAAACAGCGGGTTTTGAAGTCGCGATCCCATTGGTGGGAAGTCTAGGGCCATGCCCTTTAGGACTGCACGACTATTATGTTTAATGCCTTAAGATTCATTATGACTTCGAGGGCGAATTCTGATGGACCAATAGATACCATCGAACACACTGAATGTATGACAGGACGTGTTTTTCACACTGCTGCATGTCCCGGTCAACCATCATCAGGGGCGTAGAGACGTTTACATATGTTTACATATACATGTCTCCCTCAAGACAGTTAATAAATTAACCAAAACATGTAGGAGTGTGAAAAAAACAGGTACTGTTACACATTTAATAAGTTTACTTTGACGATGTTTAGCTAAATATTATTTACCAAGTACACGGTAACGATGAATGAATTAAAGAAGCAAGAACCCAATAAGATCATATCGCATTCTTGCAAAAATGCACAATGACGTGTTGTTACATATGTATCTTGGTTCGATGTTGCAAGACTTGTAGAACTTGTTGTAAATACAATGAAATCTGTCTAGCGGATGTATTAATTATAATTTATACTGTGCCGTTCCAACATTAGTAGGATCTGCTCAGGGACGGCTAAAGGATTTTTACTAAGCTTAGGTTTGTTGACATTTGCCTGCAGGGTCAACATCATCTCTATGACAGCACACGTAAAATATAAAATAGTCGTAATAATAGACTTTTCTGTCAGTTCTGTGAAGTGCAGTCTTCAAAGTACTTATTCCCGCTTCCTGACGGCCCCCCCCCCCCGCCAAATTTTGCGGCCTTAGGCGATCGCCTGATTCGCCTAATGGGTTGAATCGGCTCGTTAAAAAAGCAAGGCTAAAGTGGTCTACACTCAGAAAGTTGAAAAAACACAAGCCCAAACCAAATAACACAAAGCATGTTTTTAATCCCGAGCGTGGCACTTTGCTTTCCGGGCCACCGCAGCATACAAGTTGCCCTTGAAAATTTCCAGATGCTGACACAAGTATTTATGCATGGACAGGTTTTCTGTAGCACAGCATCGACAAACAAGCGTGATGGGAGGTTCCATAAAAAAAATCCCTTCAAGGCTTGTTTACCTAACCGATCTTATGGAATTAATGGTCGAGAAAAAAAGAAATTCAAAAGCAGTTCTTAAAGCAGTCAAGGGCAAAATTTTAACCCCGGGCCACTCAGAGCCCAGTGACTTGATGAAGTGCCACAGATGGTTATTAAAACATGATATTAATATATTCGATGTATTAATGCTGTGTTTTTTAAGGGCTTCACAAGCCGCTTCGGAAAGGGTTGAGAGCCACGAGTGGCCCGTGGGCCATGGAATGTAACCTTTGTCCCAGTACATTATTTAAGTGTAACAGTGAAAAAGGCCTTCGTAGGTAGAGATTATCTTACAGCCACTGCATAACTGACGAGTGTATTTTTATTATTTAAGTGATGATACGCGTAATTTCTTTCCCACCTGCATTAAGCAAATCGTAAAATACAATCCTAGATTGCATTGTTCTTAAGCGACCTTCTGTCATAATAAAACTTGCACGACCTAAAAGTTGTAATTGGACCTGTATGTTTATAGAGAAAAATTTAAGGAATATCAAATATTTTATAAGAGATACAGACAGGCGCATCCATTATAATGACCTTGGAATCTCTGGACCTGGGGGGGGGGGGGAAGTGGAATGGAACAAAAAAAAGATTTACAGGTTTTATATTTATCAATTTACAATTCCTGCCTGCCTCTTTTTTTACGAAAACGCAAGGAAAGTGGTGCTAACTTGCCTTTGTACTTCCACTAGATCATAACTTTTCCATCTAGTGAATGTTAGAATGGTATCATATTCTGGGGTGTATCAACCCATAGTCAAATCATATTTAAAATCCAAAAAAGAATGATAAGGATTATTACAAACTCGGGTAATAAGGATTCTTGCCGAGATTTATTTTAAAAATTAAATATTCTTCCTCTCCAGTCCCAATACATATTTTCTCTATTCATGTTTGTTGTTAAGAATAAAGACCTATTCAAAACCAACTCCGATGTTCATAGTTTTAATACAAGATCTCATTATGATTTACATATTCCTGCAGCAAACTTGACAGCATTCCAAAACGGAGTGTGGTATTCTGGTATCAAAATCTATAACCATCTTCTTTCTACAATTAAACAACTATCATATGATATTTCTAAATTTAAAGTGGTCCTGAAAAGATTTCTCTATACAAACTCTTTTTATACATTGGAGGAGTATTATAGCTGGAAACAGAGGTCTTGTTTTCTTAACATTACATCCTGACAATACCATACACCATTGCACTGCTGCTAAATTATTGTATAACTCAAAACACTTAAGCTTATACATACAAGTTATATATGTAGCATGTGTTGGACATAGTCATACTATCAACAATGTTCCCCTAAGGCAGATCAATGAATTGAGTTGTTTTGATGGATAATAAGCAAACTCTTACAGAATACATTATTATTAAATTGCAACATCTCTATTGTCCAGAGAAGATTTAAGGGTATCATATCTTTTGTGCATACAGTCAAACAGATGATATACTATACTCATATGAGGGCACTGGAACAGGGCCCTTAAGCATCTGTGTCTTTACTTCTTGTGTTTTTAGAAACTAAATATCTCGTGTTTTTATTTCTTGTGCTTTTAGAATTTACTGTAAGATATACCTTAATATGTAATGACCTTATGTACATATCACACTAGCAATATGACAATATATATATATATATATATATATATATATATATCCTATAAGTTGTTTGACCTTGTAAATGGATTGACAGAATGCATAATAAATGAATGAATGAATGAAAATTGGTTTTGTTATCACTGTGATTCTTGTTCACAGCATTCTGTATCAAAACAATAATAACTTTTCCTTATACAGATGAACATTTTAGGGAATTCACCTCCCCTAATTTTTTCCCAGATCTTATTATGCTCAAGAAATCTGAATGTCCATACCCTCAATTTTTCTTGAGGTGGAAAATTATTGGAATTATTACGGAACATCTGATGTGTTGTTTCAGTATTTGACTGGTTTTGGCAGTGAATTTGCCTCTGAAGATCCTCGATGTCCTGGTTCTTTACCAATTGGGCAAAATAATCCACAGAAATGTCCTTATGGTCTGTATGCAGAACAGCTTTCAGGAACAGCTTTCACAGGTATATATGCTACAAACTAACATAAAAATAGTAAGTATTAGTGCTATTCAATAGTTTTGTGTGTTGAAATTGCATTTGTATGGGACTTTACGTATAGGGAAACATATATTTGGTTGTGATACTGGAGGTTTTCTGGGCAGCATTGCTAAAAATTTCAGTTTTCTGGGATATGAAACCGTGTTGACTGGTAAATGGCTACTTATATGTCAACCAGTTCAGACTGTTTGGGCCCTGAAATGGAGGTAGCCGCAATAGAGCTTCATGTTCCACAGATTTGAATCTTCAAACATTTGGTTGTGCAATACCTATTGGAATTGTTTCTGCATATTCAAAAGCATAGGTTCTGGTCATAATATTGTGTTTGTCATTCATATTTTTATTAGTGCCTGTATTTTTACTATCAGTGTTCATTACTACAGAAGGAAAGAAGAATTTATGTGGTTCAGTTTATCTCACTCATCAAAACATTAGGTAAATAAGTTGTGACAGTCAGCTCTGACAGAAAAAGCCATGTACATGACATATATAACCAAAGGAAGAACATCCTAATGAAGACCCCTAAAGAGATAACACTTTGTTTTTTTTGTACGAAGTAGTAATTTGGATGATAATGGTGACAAGGAAGATGTTCTCATTCAAGGAATACCTCTGCAGGATGCAAGCATTTATAGTAACAAATATGAACAAACAACTCCTATCTTGAAGCCGTTTAGAAGTGAAGTTGTTGTTGTCCATGTCATAAATGCAAAAAAGCGGAGCAGAGGTATAGCTTCATTCATTTTTCAGCTGGTCACTAGATGCAGGTGAGTGGTCAACATCAGGCCCCAGCCACTTTACCTTCAAGGGAAGAACGCCAGTACCAATTGAATGGGGTTAGATGGACCCCGTAGACAGTTCGAAAGATTTGCAGAAGAGAAACATCTCTCCCCTGCCTAGTCACTATAACAACTACATCACCACAGCTCCCCAGAAATTTATTTACAGAAGTTCATAAGTTCTGCCTGTTTGGGAATGGGGAGTTGGGAGGGGGGGGGGGATCTTGACCCCATAGCAATGAAGGCAAAAGTCTATTCTATAGCACCTGAGCCACCTGGGACCCACTCAAAGGCATTTGCATAGCATGAGATACTTACTTACTCCATGGAGCAGATTCCTTCTAGAGAAGCTAACCGGTTTGCGGCTAGTCAAGAAGTTTTTTGCATTTCACGGAACCCGAAGGTTCATTACCGCATTCACAAGTGCCCAACACCTGTCTCTATCCTGAGCCAGCTCGATCCAATCCATACCCCCCACATCCCATTTCCTGAAGATCAATCTTCATATTATCCTCCCATCTATGCCTGGGTCTCCCCAGTGATCTCTTTTCCCCAGGTTTCCCCACCGAAACCCTGTACACGCCTTTCCCCCCCCATACGAGCTACATGCTCCACCCATATCATTCTTCTGATTTTATCACCTGCACATTATTGGGTGAGGAGTACAGAACATTAAGCTCCTCATTATGTAGTTTTCCCCATTCCCCTGTTACCTCATCACCCTTAGGCCCAAATATTATCCTCAACACCCTATTCTCAAACACCTTCAGCCTACATTCCTTCCTCAATGTCAGCGACCAAGTTTCTCACCCATTCAAAACAAGAGGCAAAATTACGATAGTAAAGTATATGTCATATACAAGGAAGTTTCTCCACGTCTGAGACAAATAAAAATTTAGTCATGCTTATGAAAGTGGCTGATAGGACTTCAAAACAGTGACTCTTAATTTGTACACCATAAGTGGTTGATATGTCATGTTGCAGGTCATTACATTTTAATTAATCACTGAAAGAAAGTTTCATGTTTACAATTTAATGTTATTATTAAGAAAACTATAAATTTAATTTCAAATGTTTTTTCATGTAGCTCCACGTGCAGAGAACAAAAGATCTTGGCTGTATCGGATTCGCCCATCAGTGATTCATCGTCCTTTTGTTCACTTTAAGAACGATAATCTTTCTTACAAGTGGGATCAAAAACCAAATCCCACACAGGTACACTCTTACTTGAATGCTGTATTTCGATTCCATATTTAGCAAGTGAATTCTGACTTGTGTATAATCACTTAATTACGTGATCTGAACTATTCTGAAATATCTTATTGTTTAGGTTATTAATTACAAAATAGTGTGTATGCAACTGAGTTTATGGAATGCCAAGAACCACGTTCATTAACATTTCACTAACAATTTAGTTTGTAATGCCTGAGGATACTCTCCTTTTAACAAATGACCTCCTGTAACTGCAAAATTTATGTTCAGTCAAATTACTGTGTATAATGTGTATGGAGTGTGGATGTGGATGTTCAAAGTAGGTAACAAAACATCGACAATATGTCAAGAACTGCTTATTCATTTCCGTTATGTATAAACATGCTCCCTCTTTTAAGCTTTAAAAGAATTGTCTTAAATAAAGGAAAACACAGTAATCAGCACAGCAGAATACATGATCAGCATAACCTGTGTCACTTTTAATTTGCTTTAGTTTAATTTGCTGAAATAGCCCTTCTGTTCCTTGTATGAATATTAAATTATTAATACTGATGAATAGCCTCAAATGGAAAATTTTTAAAATTAATGTTTAAAAACACTCTTTTAAGACAGGCCATTAATGCTAACATTGCTGGCATTTTGTTAATGGACAGCAAAATATTGTGCTCCTTATTTGTTCAGTTTACAAAAACTGATTTTGAGCAGTTTTTAACTTAAACAGTTAATAAAAGTTTAATGAAATTCATTACAGATATTACTTAAAAAAACAAATGTCATTTTTCATTTCAGTGATCTTTGCTGAAGTTGAACTTGTGTGTTTATGTTTCATGTGCTCAAAGTATTGTGTGATTTATAGTTGCGATGGCTACCATTTGATGTGCCAACTTCCAGCCAGACTGTGGACTTTGTGGATGGGCTGCACACTATCTGTGGTGCTGGGGATCCTTGTACTAGATCTGGCATAGCTGTTCATATTTTCCTCTGTAATACTTCGATGAAGGATAAATGCTTCTATAATGCAGATGGAGACTTCCTAATTGGTGAATAAAATTCAGGGTTTGATTCAGACAGTCATGTTATGGAGAGAAAGGTTGAGAACATGAGATTCTATTAATAACACTAAGGTCTTCAAATAAATTATTTATTGTGTTCTTGATAAACCATGCTCACTCCATGTAAATTATTGTAACCATAACAATTTTATAACAAATTTACTCTGCATTTCAGTACTATAAGAAATATATCATCAATATACATGGTATTATTTCTTTATTTTACTTACAATCCAACAAGTTTTGGCTTTATTCAAACATCAACAGGGATATTTTTTCCTGACAATGGTTGAATGAAACCAAACTTTTTGGGTTTTGTGTAAAAGATGAAATAATGCAGGATATATTGTTGGTTTATTTCTTATTAACCACAAACATTTATTTTTTCCCAGAAAATATCTAAAAGAATTAAGTATTAGCTGTATTATCCTTTGACTGAATTAGGACCCCTTTCATCTGTATACTATGTATTAAATGTAACTTATATGTACTGAAAGTGCAACAAACCAGAAAACAGATAGCAAACACATATCCCACAAATGTTACGAATTCAAGATCTGTATTCTTACCACATGTAGAAATTCAGCACATTCAGCCTCAGGACTGAGCTCTGTGGTTTGAATTGAACTTGTGCACACTTACATTCAGATTATTACATTTTATTCATCTATGAACATTATATTACTCACACTCGAGTCACTGATATTGCAATAACCCTGTGAGTCTTCATAGTACACTAACATGTATTTGTTGGTTCCCTGTTAGTGTGTAGAGTGGTATCATTAACAATTTGCTTATTGGATTATTTATTTTTGAGGGCTGTCTTACATAGGCCAAGATTTGTTAGAATGAATTGCCCCAAATTGCAGATGTTTTTGTCATGGTACAATTACACATGTTCCTACAGAACGACTGGATTCCTCACATTTAAGTTAACCAACAAATTCCCAACCAGTGAATTTGCACTGGTGGACCACAGATTTTGTCACTTCTATCATCAAACAACTTGTGGGATCATGTAAAAGATGTGGCAAACAAATACAACTTGGAAATAACATTGGATTCTTTGTTGAACTGTGGATGCTTACTGATCATAAATGAACTATAGTTCTTTTAGGTTTCCATATTTGGTAGTTAAGTGAATCATAATGTGTATGCAGACAGAAGATCGTCATTTCAAATGCTTAGTAAAAACAGAATTGTTTCGTGTAAGATACTGTCCAGTAATGGATGTCTGCTGTGTGAAACTCATTCCTGCACTTAAAATATTCATATATTAAAAAAATCAAGAACTGGAAACAAGTTCATGGACATTTCTGACTACAAATGAGCCCTCAGCTACTGATATAGTCACATGTTGTTTATGTATATATATATACGTATATATGTTTTAAACTGCTCACAGCAAAACCGCACAGGTCATAGCATCACCGCAGAGTCATATGCAGTACATCTATGTGTATCATTTCTTCATTATCATCAGTTTATTAAATTCAATATGAAGAAATTATTAACAATAAAATCGTTTCAGTCCCACAGCAGGGGGTTCTGGATGTCACAACAGAGTTTGGCAAGATGAAAGTAGAACCCAACGAAATTTGTGTCTTACAGGTGAGAATTTGTTTTTTATATTAGAGTCACTATCATGTTTGAATTCCAGTTTCACAACCATCATGCTCAGGAATAGTCCTAGGCAGTTGGTAATGAGACGTGCTAAACGAAATCCTTCTAAATTGCCTTTATGTGCTGATGTTTTTTAATGGGATTGTACATATTTATATTTTCATCCTCAGCAAGGTATACGGTTCTCTATCAGTGTCAATGGACCAACACGTGGATACATCCTTGAAGTTTTTGATGCCCATTTCCAATTGCCACCTCTAGGACCAATTGGTAAGTCTTAACTGCTGCTGTGTCTAAAGAAAATCACATTACCTAAGTACGGATTTACCTCAGTGTGGAATTTTCACATTTAGTTAGCAGCAACTCAAGGAGAATTTGAATCGTGGGCATCCTTTGTAGTCACGGCTTCATCATTTATCTTCCACACAGCCTTTAATGTAGCTCCTGAAGTGTAACCAGTTTTAATCAACTAAAGCATTTGATTACTAGTCATTAATTAATAACAAAATATATAAAGTCATGTAACATATTGGATACATCATATTTCAGATGGCAAACAAATCCACAACATAAAAATATAATTTCAGTGATTAATAGTTGCTAGGTTTCCTATCAAAATTAGGAGTTATCTATACCTCCCACTTATATCTACTCTGTGAACCACCCTAGTTGTGTTCAATAAGATCTGTGTCAGTTCAACATGTTCACGAATTTTTATGATGACAGATTATGGTTTAATATTTTGAAGCCTATTAGAATTTAGTTTGATAATATTTTATGGTATTGTTATAGTTGTATATTAACTTTTAATGTTTCCCTTTTCATGGAACTGTTCTTTTGCTTGCCAGTTCTGACACATTGCTCAGAATATTAATTCCTACATAGTAATTCTTACTGTTAATTTTCAGGAGCAAATGGTCTTGCGAATCCCCGGGATTTCTTGTCCCCTGTTGCATGGTATGAAGACAGGGATGTGAAGGGCTACCAGGTGATATCCAAGTTTCAGGGTCACTTGTTTCAAGCTGAGCAGGACCACAGTCCATTTGATGTTGTTGCTTGGCATGGCAATTATGTTCCATACAAATACAATCTGGCCCTATTCATGGTTGTCAACGCTGTGCAGTTTGATCATTGCGTAAGAACATATTGAGTAACATGTTTCTCACCATGGAATTGCTATTATTAGGATCCTATCCATCATTCTGAAAATTCATAATCCTAAAAAGACATCCATTGATTTTTTTCTTCAATTTACTTATTACTCTTCAGCATTTGTAATTTTTGATACTCTGAAAATTTATTGTTGCTTCCTTGCAGTTTTTATTTTACTTTCATTTTTTTAAACAAAAAATTATAGCTTTTATTGTCCCATTTGATACCTTTCAAATTTATTCTTGCTCTAAAGTTTCTTTATAAACATAGTCACTGTACAATTGTTCTCTGCAATACATTTTGTTGAATAATAAATAGGTTTCATTGTATTTGTCAAGAACGTAGTACGTTACTTTGACAGATGCAACAGCACAAAATAGAGGTTTCATGTCAAGTCTAGCTATTCTGTAAAAATCAGAACACATGTAAGAGACTTCTGCACCAGACAAAAAAGCAGAAACTGCTGAAAATCGGTTCCTCTATGAGGCCATGACAGAACCTCTTTGAAAGACTGCCACAAATCAGTTATCAGAAATACGTTAGTGAAAACAAAGTGCATTGCATGAAGGTGATGTTAACTCTAGAGTGAGAGAGCTTATAGAAACATTTCCAGTTCCTTGTGAATGTCTTAGTTACAACCTAAAATCATATTTGCAGTTTGTTTGTGAAAAAGGACCATTGAATATTCACCAAAGTTGCTTACATGAAATTATGTAGATGTTGAGGAAGCGTGTGTCCAACACTGAGGCTTTGCCTATCGAGCTCAGCTGAGTAGATATTATTTTAGTCTGAAAATGGGGAGAAACCTGGTCACCAAAATGTAGGGTTTTGATTATTATTTATTCCTTTTATTGATTCTAAAACATGAAGCACAAAGTCCAAGAAGTAAATAATCTTACTTGCACAGTTCTGTATTGAGAAAAAAGTACAAAGATGAGCCACAAACCTGACAATCAACTCACAGATATTCAGGTGTATATTATAGATCATAAACTCTGATATACTCTGCACTCACTGCTGCCTTTATAGGTAATGTTAATTTGTAATTAAAATGTTACAATTTTACATCAGGATCCATCGATTTTCACGGTGCTAACATGTCCATCCAACAAGCCAGGGACAGCAATTGCTGATTTTGTTATTTTCCCTCCACGGTGGTCTGTGCAAGAACACACCTTCCGCCCACCTTATTATCACAGTAAGTACATCATGTACCCAGCATTATCAAGCGAGCAAATGCAATACTTTCCTTCTTACATTCCAGCTGCTTGCAAAAGTGTCATCATCATCCTCATATATTTATTTTATACTACAAACAGTTTTGGAACAGGATGTATACTATGTGCTACACAATAAATGAGCCAGTGAAGAGAGATACAAAGTAGAGTATGGTTCCACCTCATTCCCTGCAAACGTTGCTACCACACAGCCCCATCCAATGCTCCTCCCAGTATGAGAATGTCTGGCCATCTTAGTGAAATTGCTAAATGCTGAAAACCAAAGTTACACATTTCACTTTTGCAGTATATAGAAAGTGATTACTGAATTCAGCTTTAATAGTACTTTGTGTAGTTACTGGAGTTTGCTTATTCAATGAACTATATGCTGTTTTTCTAAATAGTGTAACATTTATGAATTCTCTTCCTACATATTCTCTTCACATTTCTTGTTTCTTTCTACCTGTATAGGGAATTGCATGTCTGAATTCATGGGCCTGATCTATGGAAATTATGAGGCCAAAGAAGAAGGATTTTTACCTGGTGGAGCTACACTGCACTCGATGATGACTCCTCATGGGCCTGACACACAGTGTTTTGAACGCGCTTCCAGTGAGACTTTGCATCCCACAAGAGTGGCTGATGGCACACAGGTAAAAACTTATACTTTCTACTACCCTTGCAAAAAATATCTTTCAAAGTCTAAGATCAATGGACCACAGTTACCAGACATTTGGGAGTCGAAGACTTCCATTAAAGGATACATCTATATAAGTAATATTTTGCTTTGTCTCACCATTCTTAAAAGGCACAAATTATGTCACGTGGGAAGGTAAAATTGGTACACTTGGAAAGGATGCAGCATAAATAGGGTCTTCATCAACTGATTCTGTGTGAGAAATATGTTGTCTGGTGCTAAAAAATGTCAAAATTACTAAAGAATGCAAGACTTTTAATGCAGAATTTCAACGAGCCATATTCTGGTAATAGTTATGTTATATAAAACCTTTATAAGACTGATATTTATAAATGGAAGTGAATGTCAGTCCATCTCAAAGAAGGATGGAAAGATGCTCTGAAAGAATATTAAGAATGATTTACAGTCCTATTAACGATAATGATATATAGAGAACAAGATGCAATAATGAGCTTTGTACACTTTACAATGAATTTGACACAGTCAAAGTGATGAAAATAGGAAGATTCAGGTGGCTGGGACACCTCTTTAGAATGCAAGAAATGGATCCTTGCACAAAGCTTATTCTTCTTATACCAGAAGGCACTTGATATGTAGGAAAACTTAAGTTGAGGTGCCTTGAGTTAACTGGGGAAGATCTAAAGAATACAGGCATGAGGGTCTGGTGATGCAAGTCACAGGAACGAGAAGAGTATAGGAAATTTTGGAAGAGGCCAAGGTTCACCAAGGACTGTAATGCCAGAAGAAGAAGAAGAAGAAGAAGAGGAGGAGGAAAAAAAGGAAGAAGAGAAGAAGGAGAAGAAGAATGTTCTAGTAAAGAAATGTCAGTTCAACAGAATTATATATTAAGAGCATATTTTTATGTTTACCATTTTAGCATGTCATTCCAAAGAGGTTTCATTGCATTATTTTTTCTGTACAGCTACTCTCAGCACATTTACAAGACACTCACTTATAATAAGTTCGAGACACAACAGCAATTCTTTCATTGCAGGCTTTTATGTTTGAGAGCTCACTGAGTCTTGCTGTCACAAAGTGGGGTGAAGAAACATGTCAGAAGCTGGACAACAGTTATTACCAATGCTGGCAAGCACTCAAGAAACACTTCAATCCAAAATTGCAACCGGGTGCATTGTAAAGTTCTAGCACCGTTTTCAAGTATCATAAATCTAGACCAGGGGTTCTTAGCCTTTTTTCAGTGGGACACAGATTATGTTATGAAATATAATTTGTTATAAATATTTGTTTCACTAACAACATACTTCAATTTAATTACCTGAATGCTGTCTATGAATTAAGTACATTATTATTATTTTTAAAATACAATTAATGCTTCAGTAATAACAATATTAAAAAGGTATTAATAATTAGTTTATTAGTTACTAATACACACATTTTATAAAAGCACAAATATTAGACCAGCACAAAACTAAAACAATGATTTAGCTTCAATGTGCATAAGCTTTAGAAGTTCTTCCAACTGTGATCATGTGTTTGAAAGGCTGCACCTTCAGTAGTTGCCTGGTTGCATTCAGCTTCAAAGTTTAGTTTTTATGATGAGTGCTGAAAATCCTGCTTCACACCTATCAGTTGAATAAAATGGTAGCAAAACTATCACAGCCTTATTTATCAGTAATGGTATTCCCTTTTCCATTTTGATCCAGAATGCAATGAAGAATTGTTTTTAAGAACTGTAGCACTCTCTCATCACTTCTGATCTCAGTACACTGCTCATGAAGCACAGCTATGCATGACATGTCACCAGCCACAGTTTCTGTAATTAATGTTAGGTGGGCTGAGCACTGAGCCATATTTAGTCACTTCCTACAGGAGGCAGCGGAGATAGTTCTGTAAAATGTTCCATGATAACATTTTTTGAAATAGAAAATACAACATTTAAAACTTCCAGAAGCAAGCTACATGTCAAGTCATGAGAGAAGCAATCTTGTTTTATTCCATTTTCCTCTTCCACATAATGTTTTCCTTTGAAAGCTGTCAACTTCTCTGTTAACCCAATCAATGTCATATCAAGGCCTTGGATTGAAATATATGACATATTGATTTTGGCAAATATGTCTGAAGGAGTCTATATGTTGTGGTAACAAGGTCACTTCACATGGTATCACACAAAACAGATTACACCAACAGCCATTAAAGATTGAGTCTCTAGCCAACTGCAGCCTCCGAAAATTTTAATTAGGAAATCCTCATATCAGCGGGTGAAAAGTGAGTCAATTCATGAAGGCTCCATATTATAATCTGACATCAGTAGGATAGATGAAGTAGCCTGTGCCTTCACGGGTGGGTGAACTGATGAAAACTCATTCTGTGACACATAAGGCAATGGTCAACTCTTTAAATTAATGTGGCATCAGCAATCCCTTTGGTTGCACAGTATAACACTCTTTGAAGAAAAATTACTTTTTCACCACCTTTTTTGTGGGTTACTCTACGATTGTGTATCACAGACTACAGAGTGTACAATGATTGACTGATGTATAATTGAAAATATTTGGAGGTGGTTACACCTGAGATATGGTCCAGAACTTGCCAGGATGAACTGAGGAAAGCTATGACAACCCTCAGTCACGGTAGTCGTGATTGCAAACAACTGTCCTAGATTTCTGAACAAAGTACCTTTCATAGAATGAAATAAGTTTCTACCAACAATTCATGTTCAAATATGTGACCTACATCACAGTAATTCCTTCCAGGAAAGAGATTACCCACACAAAAGAATAGGAAAATGGACAGTCTATGGTGCCTGGGAAAGTAGACCATACAGTAAGATTTTAACCCTTTGGCGCCACAATTAAATCCCCACCCCCACCCCAATCCACTTTAATGGCCGTTTGGCCATTTAAAGGGCTCACTGCATGACATATATATATATATATATATGTCGTTCGGCGGCTAAGGGTTAATTGAAATAATAATAATTTACTGGATTTAGTCTCAATTCTGTTGCAAACCTGTTTTATTTTTAACTGCTTGAAATATTTAAATTCAGACACATTTCAAAAGTATGCACTTAATATGCCCCAATTCCTCATTTCAAGGCAATTTAGGACTCATATGATCTACACTTACTTCTGACTGACTGTAATGGGTATACACAATATTTTGAAAAGTGAATGTTAACTATGCAAAACTTCTTAGACAACTAATACTGCACACTTGTTCCACATTTCACACAAACACAAATTGATATTTTACAGAACTATGAACAATACAAGTTTAAACCATAATGACTGTTTAAAACTTCATTGTGCATAAACTGTCTACCAGATAAAGAATGAATATAAATACTGTGAAAATAACAATGAAAGATCAATATGTTCCCTTTGCCAACCAAATGACTGAACTGTATTTATCTCTATAATGACTACACATACATCATGTTGTTTACAGGATATGCAACATATCCGATAAAAAGTGGCAAAAATATAGTCATAACACATACCAAGCACATCCTTAAAAGAATAAATGACAGTAAGGTGGAATATTAGGGAAATAAAATGAATATTTACTAACACATTTTCTGATTACTGAATGAGACCAATCTCCCTAGCATAAAACAACATTACAATAAGATGTATCAACATGCTATTTCATAATATTCAGCTGAAACTGCATAGTAAGATTTCAGTACGTCATCTCCACTATATAAATTATCTGCCATGCTATCATATATTCACTTCAATTCTGTATTGGAAAAATGCTCAGAGTGAAAACAGACACACAGAATCCATTAATATATACTATAGAAACCTATAACAAAAATCAGTGTTACAATCTACCAACATTTTCCACTGTTCTTTAAGAGCACTGATTGTACAACTCAAGGTACCACATAACTAATCCTGAAGCTAATGTAATTAGAATAGGATATGAAGTTTACTTTTCTTGGTTACAGCTCACACCTACAGAAATATGGCAAACAGGTAATTAAGTTAATACACATACATGCTGAGATTGCTGTATCACAGAATAGAAAATTCAACTTATGCATTTCACATTTAAAAGGTACTACTTGTTGATACACAACAAATATTAGTTCCATTTTACATATGTTTTAATGATCTTTATTCAAAATATTTGATGCCTGATTACTTGAATTTGTGGAGCACAAGAAAAGAACCTGTAAGTAATATAAATTCCAACTTAATGGGCGTGGTGGTGTGACTTTTAAAAAGCTGTCATGTTTGTGTCTAAATATATAATCTGTGATCATTCACTGCAATTCCATTGTACACAGCTGACACACACTGTTTCAGGTAATAAGTAATCCAAACTTTTACCAAGTAAGTAACAATAGTATGGTCAACCTGAAAATTTGTATTTTGCATACCAAATTAATTATGTAGGTCATGAACAAATATATATACATACAAAAAGCATACACACTTAGCATATGAGACAACATTGCAGCCATCACTTATGTTAAGTACCTCCTTAAATCAAACTTACAGATGTACTGTCAAGCGATACATGAATAGATGTCTGACTGCAACAGTAACGTCAACAACACAAACTGAACCCGTAAGACAGGTTGTACCTTGGGTCACACATTCCTGAACATTACGAAACGTGTAGTAATATACAAGCTAATTATGCAAAATAAGGTTCTAGTTCTTGATGTATCACGTAAAACTGGCCACACACATATTCATGACAATGCATCCAAGCTAGTGGTGTATTTTAGATACAAAGTTCTCACAGTGGTGAATGCTGACATTAGAGTTTTTCTGGAGTGTGACAACAAATAGTCTGCTTGACAGTTCGTAACCACCCATCAGACTACACAGTATCATATCTCAGAAGACAGTAATTGTAATAGTGGTATAAATTCATGTAAGATGAATATTATGATGTCCTATAGCAAGTAATAGCAAAATTAGTGTAAATGAATTTCTTTATAAAGTTTCCCAATCTCATTTCAATTTTCTAATTAAAGATTACAGTAACTTCTATCATACAGCGCAGAAGGGAAATACCCAGCTAATGACAACATTACACACACGCAGACACACGACACTCACTCACACCTTTTAAGTTTCCAGTAGTGAAAATCAAGACATTGGCTGATACAATCATACTGTAATTCTGAAGTCAGATCTGTTCTGGCTATGATTTCACAATAACTTATGATGCTCCAGCTTCCAGTTCTGATGCAGGAGTTTCAGGTTCTTCATCATTATATATGTTTTCTGCCATTTGCCAAACCTACAACAGACCAATGAAAATACCTTATTGCTACAAAACATAGACAGTGATTAATAATCACTGAATGAAAACTCATTATTCTTGTCAATGATGTTTCTCATCTTCAATGTTATAAAGCATCTAACAAAAAAATTTTATTTTTAATTACACATAAATATTCTTTCTTATACCCACTACATTTTGGTTTTCCATGGATGACTTGTAATGCTATTTAATCTCCTATGGAAATTTTGTAGATGTAACTACAGGTGTAAATTGCACTCTTCAATGTCACATGGATTTTATACATCTGTATGTGCATCACTTAACACGTTTAAACAGCAAACAATAACACAAAACAGACAGAATATTAAATAGGAACAGAAAAAGACATAAGGAGGGCACAAATAAAAGTGCTAATAAAGAAAAATATTTCTGCAATGATAAATACAATTGCAACAATATCTACTGTACTGTACTGCAGGCAATTATCATTTGGTACGTTCAGAAATACACCAAGCTGGGCGAACTGGTGGAATGTAATTGCTATAAACCTCATTTATGGAGAGAAATTCATTGCCTAAGATAACAAATTTAAATTGTTTTCAAGTAACACTGCTCTACTAGTAAATTTCTGACTCTCAGAATCAAATGTGATTTACCCTCCATTTCCAATTAACTAAAGGCTACCTCTGTACACATATCAATGCCCATGTCCTACCATCATTCATATCTTACCTGCATTATATTGTCTTCAGAAACTGAACAAATTACCCAAGGTTCATTAGGATTCCATGAGAAGTCTGAAATCTTTGCAGTGTGTCCACCATGAATGAACTGTGAAAAAAAATTAATCAGTATTAATCACAGCTAATTTCTTAAAAAGTGTTCAAGGTGATGTGCCCAGTTGTTTCCCCTCTTGAACATAAAACTAGGTTTTCTCAAATGAACAGATATCATTTGGAAGGATAGTGTTCCTCTTGCACTTTACCAAGGAACATTTTTTAAATTTCTGATAAGGAATGGCACAGGGCCATATGTTTCCCTGACAGAATCCTCTGAACTCAGCCACAAATTCAGACTTAAACGGAGTCCTCTGAACTGAGTGAAGCTGTTGGTATATTTGAGCATAAATTATGAACAAAATGGCAGGCTCAGGGTTGCACAACCAAGATTAGACTTCTAGCAAAGGGATGAATTCTTCATTTTGCCACCATGGCCATAGTGGTTCTAACCCCCCACTCCCCACCTCCTATCCAGTAGCTACTGAGGCACTTTCCTGGGAATGCTAAGGTCCAGCAGAAATAGCAGGTAAAGGAATCATGTAACTGAAAGCAAGTAATATTCCCTTCAATTAGCATAACTTGATAGGCAAATTGGGATTACAGTTTTAACAACATTTCATAAACATACTGAACATACCAAGAGTTCTGGAGGTCCATCTTCTGCATCCTCCCCAGACTGCTCTTCTCCAATTTTGCTAAGATCCCATACATGCAAACGCCTGTCTGTACCACTTGATGCTAAGATTGTTTCATTATGAGGTGACCACTGCACCTGTATAAAGAACATACAATTTTTAACAAATAAACTACAGCACATTTTTAATTAGTCATTCTGATAACAACCAATTGATTAGTGGGACTTCCCAGCTTTGATTAAAACAAAGCTGTACGAGTGCTTAGCACAAAATGAACATGATGAGACTGACGCACAACTTACTGGAATCAGATCTTGTGCTTTTCTCAATATCTTGTAATAAAATTAGTTTATTACACTGTTCATTTTAATTAAAGATCCGGAAGTAAACCTTACCTGAAAAATTTCATCTTTATGCGATTCAAACGAATGGAGTTTCAGCTTCAAATTTCTAAGATCCCACAGTGCAACTGTCTGCAAAAGTCATATAAGTATTCTTAGCATAAATAAAAGCATTGCATTTAGCAACATAACTTCTGATGTTAATTTCCTTCTTACACACGGACTTTAGAAACAAGCCCTTCCTTTATTCTGAAACCTGCCAACAGCACATTTCTAATAATCATTCCAGACTAAAACACACCAGGCTTATACTCAGCTGTGACTGCAGTATGGGTACTTAACATGTAACTGAGAAACACTGCTATAGTATGTAAAGATGACACAATAGTTAATATTACAGCACTACCACCAAATAAAAACTACCTCTAAATTCTGGTATATGACCATTTTCAAGTCACATTAAAAATTAAATAAACAAATATATATATATATGTGTGTGTGTGTGTATATTTCTTCTTCAGTACATTTACCATGGGCGAAAAACTGGAAGGAAAAATATACACATTGAACATTAAGTAAACCAACAAAATAAAGGAATTTTACCTTATCAGCACTGCCTGTAGCCAAAATAAATTCTGAATAAGGATTGAATGACAGACAGTTTACTTCTGCTGTGTGCGCATCTACTGTGTGTGATGGTTTGCTTGTATTATTGCAGCGAGTATCCCAGATCATTAGTTTCTGATCATCAGCTACTGACCCAAACAAAGATTCATGTAGCAAATGCCAGGCAACATCCTAGAATGGACAGTATGCTGTTAGAGATGTTAAGTCAATCTGAACCAGACTGCTGAGAATTAGACAAAACCATATTTATATTCAAAAGAAAGGAATAAAGCAGTATACTTATCTTAATCAACTACACACAAATTACACAATCATGACAAATGTAACACATTTTATACACAAAGTGTATGTCAGAAGTTACAGCTTAAATTATTTGCTTATCACTCTTATCAGATGACATATTTTATGCTTATACCTCTCCTAACATCTAGTATTTGCTCTTCAGTTACGTGGAGAAAACCCTGGCACTTGCCTGGGCAGGCTGAGAAAAACAATGAGAAACATCAGGCAAGATAGCCAGCCTACCCCACTTGACTGCAGCACTTTATACATTTACATGGAGTTCTCTTTGGATCTGCCCATGCATGTCTTGCACATCAACTTGTCCAGGCAAATGTATGTGTTTGACATACATTTTTCCATCAACCACAACACATTTTACTAGTCTTGTCACTACAAGCTACATGTTTCAGTCATACTGACCTTCGTCAAGCATTAAATACATGATTTGAAAACCCCAAAAATTACTATATACCAAGAAAATGCAAATACAAATACTAAAAATAAACTTCGCCTAAAAACGCAAAGTCTTAGAAAGCAGACAACAAACCTAATAAACAAGACTGTAATTCAAAAACACAACATGTATAGAAGTAAAACACACAATCTGTCTCAACACTAACACAAAATATCTACTGCAAGCATAACAACCCTTTACTGTTTTAAAAAGAACTTACAATTGCCCATACGTACATCAGGCAACAAAATACCTGAGTTAAGGTAAAGATTTTAACATCTTTTAGACCAAACATGAAGACATACAATAAAAACCACAAATGAGCAATATAAAATTTGTTTATATTTAACTGCTACATAAACATTACTACTGTGACCTGCAGAATTTAAAATACATATGCATTTTATTTTGAGTTTTAAAGTCATGTATTTCATGCCTGAAATGGTCAGAATGACCAAAACATGTAGCAAGTATTGACAAGACTAATAAAATTTGTTGCAGGTGATGACAATATGTATGTCAGTTTTAGAATAGCACAATGGGATGGCAGGGGAAAGAAATTTTTCTCTTCTCCATAATGCCCCAACCACTCCTGGGACTGATACAGCCTCTTATTCCATGAGAACCAGGATTTATTTCCCCAAGGGTAAAGTGGCCACATGCAAAGTTGACCACTCACCACCACCTAGTGCCCAGTTTAGCCCTTTAACGCCACGCAGCGAACCCTTTAAATAGCCAAATGGCCACTAAAGTGGCCGCAAGGTGTATCGAAGTTTGGAGGAATTTTGTTCACTCCTATTCGGTTAACTGCTGTGGATCGCTATGCATCTGGACTCTTGAAGGTCAGGCTTTCATTCAAGGGCCGGAATGTACCCCCTCCTACACCCCTCCCAAACACCAATATACAGGGTGTCCCAGGAGGAATGTGCCAGACTTCGGGAGGGTGTTCCTTATGTTAAAGTATACCGATATAACCCAAAACACCTATATCCAAAGTTGAACGGTTACGGAGATAATGGCC